>Ga0307511_10000015_pt1 | contig 126567 bp, 111 predicted proteins | sample 13_EM_MG_FD_200266 | JGI IMG/M metagenome (GOLD analysis project Ga0307511, IMG submission 200266) | Populus trichocarpa ectomycorrhiza microbial communities from riparian zone in the Pacific Northwest, United States - 13_EM | ecosystem: Host-associated > Plants > Roots > Unclassified...
CTGTCACTATCAGAATCAGGTTGCCGGCAGCGCAAACGGCTCGGGCTGCTTCATTCCTCCATCCAATACATGGATCACTCACTACGAAGTCATCAAACTGGGTGCAGTGGACTCCAACACCTCGTCCGTGAATGCGTTCGAAGCGCACAATGGCAGTGGCTACAAGCAATGGCAGCGGGTCAATGGAGTGACGTTCGTGGGGGGAGGAGACAGCTACTTCTCGAAATTGCGGTTCGAAACCTACATGACCGAGATCGCGCGCGGCGCGCCGAACACGGCATACATCTGGTATGACGAGTTAATCGTCTCAACCCAGCCGATCGCGGTCCCAGGCAACTCTGGCTCCACGACCGCCCCCGCGCCGGTGGTACCTGACCCGCCCACGAATGTGACGGTCAATTGACCTGGGAGCGAGCCGGCGGCGGACCCGTCGGCTCGCCAGCCTACGACAGGCCGTAGCTGCGGAACCAGAGCTGAAACACGAGTAACGCGAGTAACTGGTCGGTGTAATCCGCCCGGCGTGCATAGTGATCGTCTATCAGCCGGGTCACGCATCGTGAATCGAAGATATTTTGTGACCTGAGCCGCGACTCGCCAAGCAGGTCGCCAACGAGATCTGCGAGCTCGTTGCGCAGCCACGTACCAATGGGCGCCCCGAATCCTTTCTTTTTCTGCTCGTAAACGTAGCGCGGGAGGTGTCCGCGAAACGTCTCCTTCTGAAGGTACCGCAATTTCATGCCCTTGATCTTCAGGTGGGCGGGAATCCGAGCCGCGAACTCGACGACCCGGTGATCCAGCAGCGGGACTCTGGCTTCGAGAGACACGGCCATGGTCATTTTGTCCGTGAGCATGAGCAATTGCTCCGGCAGAGACATCTTGAGGTCGAAATACATCAGCTTGTCCAGCAAATCGTCGCTGTCACACTGCTCGAAGAGTTGACCGTAGAAATCGGAAACCGGCAGCGCTTCGGGTGCCAGTTCCGTAACCAGCAAGTCGTCAAAGACTTTGGTGTACTGGCCATACTGCTCGGCTACTGGGAGGTCGGCGCTGGCCAGGTATGCCCGCGTAAGCCGTAGCACATTGCGCCAACCGCTGTTGCGATCGACGGACAGGTGCCTCAAAGCTCTTTCGAAGACACCCACGCGTAGCGCGCGAGGCACGAGCCGAATATGGCGCGCCAACGGGGCACTTAGATACCGGCGGTATCCGCCGAACAACTCGTCGCCACCGACGCCCGAGAGAATAACCTTGACGGTCTCCCGCGCGAGCTTCGCCACCAGATAAGTAACAAGGAACGATGAGTCGGCAACCGGTTCGTCGAGTCCCGCTACGAGTCGCGGCAACAGCTCGGTGACGTCCGGAGTAACTAGAATTTCGTGGTGCGCTGTGCCGTAATCCAGAGCAAACCGCTTGGCGGCGTCCAATTCATTGTAGGCCTCAAACCCCCGCCCGAACCCGATCGAATATGTATTTACTTGCCGTTCGTCCGCCCGGCTCATGAGGTGAACAATACCGCTCGAATCGAAGCCTCCCGATAAAAACGCGCCGAGTGGCACGTCGGCGATCATCTGCCGTTGCACGCTGTCGCTCAATAGCTCATGAAGCTGCTCTTTGAGAACCGCTTCATCGGGTTCGAATTTGTCGCCGTAGCTGAGATGCCAGTACTCCTGATTTACGACTCTGCCGTTCCCCAGACGCAGCAGATGAGCCGTTTCCAGTTTGCTGATGCCTTTGAACAGAGTGTGGGGCGCGGGCGTGAAGCCGTAGCGCAGATACGCGCCCAGCCCTTGCCGGTCGAGCACGGGCGCCACGGCGGGGTGTGCAAGTATCGCCTTGATCTCAGAGGCAAAAATGACCTTATCCGCGTCCCGGTAGTAGTACAACGGCTTTATGCCGATCCGGTCGCGAACGACGACAAGCTCACGCTGGCGCCGGTCCCAGATTGCTACTGCAAACATGCCGTTGAGATGATCTACGAAGGCGAGGCCATACTCGGCGTACAGATTCAACACCACTTCAGTGTCAGAATGCGTAGCAAACGTGTGACCCCGTTTCTCGAGCTCGGAGCGCTTCTCCTTGAAGTTGTAGACCTCGCCGTTGTACACGATCACGTAGCGACCGTCGCGGCTATAAATGGGCTGATGGCCGCCCGCAAGGTCGATGATGCTCAGTCGCCGCATGCCAATACCGACATTGGCTTCGACGTGGTACCCGGCGTCATCGGGTCCACGATGATTGATGCGGTCCGCCATAGCCTGTAGGTCGCGCCCAGCCACACTGCGCTGTGGGTCGAAATGGTAGATGCCGACGATTCCGCACATGAAATTCGTTTTCCGTTCTTATCGTTCTGTCTTGCGGATATGGTCCCAGGTCACGTGACGTACGCCGCGATACTCGTCCCAAATTCCCAAAAACCCTGCCAGATTGATCACGTAGAAGTAGTGCATCAGTGATAGTAGGCGCGGCGGCCGCCGGCCCCACTTGTACAGCAGCGAACAAACAATCGAGCCCACTATCGTTGCGTTGAACAGCATCCACGTGCAGACATACAGGCCGCCCCGTCCAAGCAACGCGGTGTTGGTGAGCCACGCCAGAGTGATCAAGGGTAGCGCGTACCAGCGTAGCACCTTGTGAGACCAGAGCATGAAGAGGAAGCGTCCGTGTTGACGGAAAGCTAAGCGAGGGGCATATCTGCGTACCGCACGCCAGCTGCGGTTAACGATGCGTCGTTTGCGCTTGAATTCCTTGGCGACCGTATCGCCGGCGTGTTCGTAGGAACGTGCCGCGGCGTTGAATGTACCGCGATATCCGGCGGCGACAACTTGCAAGGGATTGACGAAGTCGCTGATATCGTCGTCCTCGAGTTTTTCGAAAAGATGACGGCGAACTGCGTAAATGGCGCCATCGCCACCGACGACGTTGCCCCATTGAGACTCTAGCTCTTTCAGATAGAGCTCGAGTCTCCAGTAGACTCCTTCGTTTTCGGCGGCCGGCCGGCCATTGGCATCGCAGTAGTGCGCGGCGCCTACCACGTAGCCAACATTGGGATCCGCGAAGCCGGCAACGAGCTCTCGAACAGCCCCCGGATCGTACATGGCATTCGCGTCGGAGAATACGACGATGTCGCCACGCGCCGCCGCCACCGCCATGTTGAGCGCAGCCGATTTGCCGCGTCGCTCTGTTTGACGCAGGAGCCTGACACGATCGTCTTTCTTTGCAGCATCGCGAACGATGTCATCGGTGGCATCACTGCTGGCATCGGACGCGACGATTATCTCCAGGTCGCGGCTCGGAAAATCGAGAGCCAGCGAATTTTCAAGCTTATACCCGATCGTATCCGCCTCGTTGAAAGCGGAAATGACGAGGCTCACTCGCGACGCAGGCGCACTCGATGGAGGGTTGCCGTGCTTTGTGCACCGCAACAACACCAGGCCACGGAGCATGAAAGGGTAGATGGCGTACGGGTATATGACCGCTAAGGATGAAATCCAGAAGACGGCGGTCAGCAGGGACGCCATGCATGAGACTCCCGAAATTGCCTTTCACGCAACACTTTCATAGAGTTATGCGAGACGGACCACACCGGTCGAATCGCCGTGATAGGGTGGGCTTCCGAGCGCTTCGCACTTTATGCTAACACCTGAGCGCCAGCCGGCTCCAAATCAATGTGTGGGATTGCTGGAATAGTTGACGTCACGCCGCACCTGCTCGCCGAGAGAATTGGGGCGATGATTGCCGACATCCCTTACCGCGGACCCAACGGCGCCGGACAGATATGCTGGCAAGAGGACGGTGTGGCTCTGGGGCATCGGCGGTTGAGCATACTGGACCTCTCGGACGCCGGACGACAACCCATGGACTGTGGTAACGGGCGCTTCTGGGTGACCTACAACGGCGAGATTTACAATTACGTGGAGGTTCGTCGCGAGCTGCAATCAATGGGCTACGCGTTCCACTCGGATACAGATACCGAGGTGCTTCTCAAAGCTTATGAGCAATGGGGCGCCGCATGCCTGCAGCGGTTCATGGGCATGTACGCATTCGCGATATGGGACCGGAGCAAGCGCGAGCTGTTCGCTGCCAGGGACCGGATCGGAATCAAACCCTTCTACTACCAGCACACTGATCGCGGCTTGCTATTCGCCTCCGAAGTCAAATCCATTCTTGCCGTTGCGGGCGGTGCGCGCAGCGTCGACGACTCACTGATCGATGCCTACATGGAGTTTGGCTACGTGCCGGGTCAGCAGACAATGCACAAGGGAATCGTGCGCCTGCTGCCCGGGCACACGCTCACCTGGCGCGACAACCGGGTCACGCTCGCTTCGTACTGGGACTTTGAATTCGCGCCACAACAAGGGGCTGACGTTGCAGAGCATGCTGCACGGATCCACGACCTCTTACAAACATCAGTTGGACTTCACCTGCGCAGTGATGTGCCGCTGGGTGTGTTTCTGAGCGGTGGACTCGATTCGAGCGCCGTAGTGGCGATGCTGGCGCCCGGCGCACGGCGCGGATTGAACACCTTTTCGGTGGCATATGATTTTGGCCCGGAGTACGACGAAACGCCGTATGCGCGCGAGGTCTCGGCAGCATTTTCCACCGACCACCACGAGATACGCGTCACCCCACAACAGTTTCTCGACTTCGTGCCGGGATATGTGTGGCACATGGATGAGCCCGTGACGGAAGCCGCGGGCATCTCACTCTACTATGTAGCGAAATTGGCGAGCACCCGGGTAGTGGTCGCGTTGAGCGGGGAGGGCTCCGATGAGCTTTTCGCAGGCTATGACTTCTACAGATATAACCTGACAATTGAGAGAGCCAGGGGCATGCTGGGCGGCGGAGTGTTCCGGCGCCTGGCCGCATTCGCCCGCAGGACGGAACGACTCGCCAAACTCAGAAAATACCTGAATCTGGCCGCTGCGCCCCTCGAAGCGCGCTACCGCGGTGTGTCCAGTTATGAGGTTGACAGGAAGGCGGCATTGTACAGCGATGGCTTCGCTTCCGTTGCCGCCCGCGGCAATGGCCGCTGTGCACAGTTCATCGGCGCACTTTTCGACAGATCGCGCGGCTGGGATGCGTTGAGCCGTATGCTGTACTTCGACACCAAGACCTGGCTGGTGGATGACCTGCTGATCAAGGCCGACAGAATGAGCATGGCAAATTCGATCGAGCTCAGGGTCCCCTTTTTGGATCATCGGCTGGTGGAATACGCAGCGCGCGTGCCTTCGCGGCACAAGATCCATGGCGCCAATACCAAGTTCGTGTTGAAGCTCGGATTGCGCGCGGTGCTGCCGAACCGGATCATTGTGCGCCGCAAGATGGGCTTCCCCACACCGCTGGAAACCATGTTTCGCGGCGCGCTGTTTGATTACGCCCATGATACGTTGTTGTCGCAGCAGGCAACTGGCAGGGGATACTTCCGGAGCGGGGCGGTCCGCCGGCTGCTGTCTGACCATCGTAGCGGCAAGGCCGCGAATCACCGCGAGATATGGCAGCTGCTGGTGCTCGAAGAGTGGCACCGCCGGTTTGAATACTAAAGACCGTAGCGGAAAACGACCTCCATGACGCGGCTGAACATCCTGGCTTTGAGCTTCCTGTTCCCGAACTGCGCGCAGCGTGGCTACGGAATATTCGTGCTGAATCGCCTGAAAGCGGTTCAGTATTTTTGCAATGTAAGAGTCATTGCGCCGATTCAATGGTACCCGCTGATTGGCCGGGTGGGCGGCCGGCGCGGTCGGGCGCGGATTCCCGCCTGCGAGCGGATCGATGGAATGGAAGTGTTCCATCCCCGCTTTGTTGTCATACCGCGGTACTTAAAGTGGTTCGACGCCCTCAGCTACTCGTGGACGGTCAGCCGCGTGGTGGCACGCCGTTGGCAACGGGAAGGTTGCGACTTTGACCTCGTCGACGTGCATTGGACCTACCCTGACATTGTCGCCGGCTACCTGCTGGCACGGCGCAACGGGAAAAAATTCATCGTGACGGTGAGGGGCCACGAAGCACTGTACGACGAGGAGGTTTCAGTGCGCCGGTGGCTGGTCGGGTTTCTGCTCAGGCGAGCGGACTTCGTCGTAACTTTGAGTGCGGAGCTGCGCGACAAGGTCCTCAGGCTAGGCGTATCACAGGACAGAGCCGACGTCGTTCTAAACGGCGTGGACCTGGATAAATTTCACTACATGGAGCGCGATCTGTGTCGGCAACACCTTGGGCTACCCCTGAGTGGCAGGATCATCATCTCGGTCGGGCGCCTTACGAAGCGCAAGGGACACCATGAGCTCATTCGTATCATGCCCTTCCTGATGGACCACGCCGCTACGGCGCTCTATCTGATCGGAGGGATAAACAGGGAGGACGACTACGGATCCGTTCTGCGCAAGATGATTTCGGAGCTGGGTCTGACGAATGTTCACATCCTCGAGGACGTTGCGCAGGAAGAACTCCCCGAGTGGTACGCGGCCGCAGATCTATTTTGCCTCGCCACGGTAACCGAGGGGTGTCCGAACGTAGTGTTGGAAGCGCTCGCCTGCGGCACGCCGGTGGTGGCAACGAATGCGGGCGCAATCGGCGATCTCATCACACAGGGAGAAAATGGCACAGTAGTCGATTCGCACGACCTGTCCTCACTCGCACAGATCGTAAATCATGCGCTCGAGCACCCTTGGGATCGCAAACGAATCGCCCAACAAATGCAAGCATGGAGTTGGCGGTCATGTGCCGAGAGAGTCCTCAGCATATACCGCAATGTGTTGAATGGCAGTCCGGCGGGTATCGTGTAATCTTATGAGGATTCTCTATCATCACCGCACGCTGGGTGACGGCGCGGAAGGCATACACGTCAGGGAGATGGTGCAGGCATTTCGCCGTCTCGGCCATGAAGTGAAAGTCATAGGCCCCGTCGGGGAGGTGCTCCCGGAGCAATCGCGCAAATTGCGCATCCTGGATTGGACCAAGAGGCATATCCCAGCCGCGTTCTACGAAATCCTCGAGCTCGGCTACACCCTGTACGCCCTGTGGAAAACCCGGCGCGAGATCGGCACGTTCCAGCCCGATTTCATCTATGAGCGCTACATCATCTTCAACGCCGGAACGACACTGGGAGGCAAGAGTCGCCGGGTGCCGGTATGCCTGGAAGTGAATGCGCCGCTCGCATTGGAGCGCAGCGGCGAGCCGGATGAGCGCCTCATTTTTCGCAGACTCGCATTCGCGATTGAGAGATGGGTCTGTTCCAACGCGACCCGCACAATCGTGGTGTCCACGCCGCTGAAGGACTACCTGGAATCAACGGGAGTGCCTGCCGGACAGTGCACTGTGATGCCGAACGGCGTCGATCCGGCTCAGTTTGCTCCCCGCCCAAAGAATTCGGACTTGCTGGAACGGCTGCATATCCCCCCGGACTGCGTCGTGGTGGGCTTCACTGGAGTGCTGCGTCCCTGGCACGGTCTGGACATGTTGTTGACCGCGATGGGCAATGTGGTCCGACAGGGCTGCAACGCGGTTCTACTCGTGGTCGGAGACGGTCCGTACCGGGCCGTGGTTGACGGAATCGTTGCAAGGGAATGTCTCGGGAGCCACGTCCGCGTCACGGGGCGCGTACCGCACCAACAGGTGCCGGACTATGTCGCTCTGTTCGATGTTGCCGTGAGCCCCCGAGCGCCCTTCTATGCGTCGCCAATGAAAGTATTGGAATACATGGCGCTCGGGAAGGCCGTGTTGGTGCCGGGGACTCCAAACTTCCTGGACATCATCGACGAGCAGGTCAACGGTATGACCTTTCCCGACGGCAGCGCAGCGGGATTGGAAACGGCGCTCGTATCGCTGTGCAATTCTCCGCAAGCCTGCCGCGAGCTCGGAGCGCAAGCGCGCAGGAAGGTGGAAGCGCGTCTCAACTGGGCCTGGAATGCGCAGGAGGTCTGTCGCCTGATCTCAACGGCCTTAGGCGACCTGAGGGGTCGGTCATGACCCAGAGGTTGTCCTGCAACGTGGCCACGGATTTCCAGGAACTCGATCAACTCTCGGCGCAATGGCACGAGCTCGTTTTGGCCGGTGGCTGTGAGATCTTCCAGCATTTCACCTGGAGCCGGACGTGGTGGGAAAGCTTCGGCAAGGATGCACGACTCATTGCACCGATTGCGAGGCGCGCCAAGCACGTCGTCGGCATTCTGCCCCTCGTTCTAGAGAAGCGGTGCTTGCGGATGCTCGGCTATTCGACCTGTGATTACAGTCACTTCCTCGTCGAGCCTGGTGAAGCGATCGAAACCTTTCGTGTCTGCCTGGAGTCGCTGCTCGAGTACTCAGCTCACTGGGATGAGATCTCACTCGACAACGTTCCGGACTCTTCAACATTGGCACAGTGCGTACGGAGTCTGCCCGACCCCTGGCGGAGCCGCCTGAGCACGATCGAAGCGGGGCGCTGTCCAACACTGGTGTTAGGCAACCAGAAATACGCGATACTGAAGTCTATCCTTGCCAAGGACAAGCTGAAAAAGACGGTCCGGTATCTGGAGCGACGCGGTAGTTTGAGCTTCCGCCATCTGGACGAGCCGCGGGAAGTCGCGATCCATCTGGGCGAGTTCTTTCGTCAGCATATCCGACGTAGCGCCGTTGCCGGCAGGCGCAGCGGCTTTCTCGATGAGGAGTATGTAGGATTCTATCGCCAGATATGCGAGCGCTTTGGCGCTGGGTCCGCTATACGCTTCTCAGTGCTCGAGATCGGGGATCGACCGGTAGCCTACCATTTTGGAACGTTTTTCAATGCGAAGTACCTGTTCTATAAGCCGACCTTCGACGTCGATCTGTGGGAGCTGTCGCCAGGACAGGCGCTGTTGTGGTATTTGCTCGAATACCTGCAGTCACAGAACGTCCAGGAGTTAGACTTCGGCCGCGGAGAAGAGCCGTACAAATTCAGATTCTCGAACGAGGTGCGGCGGAATGTAAGCTTCAGTATCAGCGCCCCCGGTCTTCGACATGCGGTGCGCAGGCTGGGTCGCAGTGTGCTGGGCCGAACAAAGAGCCGGGTGCGTAGTTCTCCACGTCTACTTCACGGGGCCGAGGCGCTGCGAGCACAATTTCAAAATGCGCGTGATTCGATCCGGCGGGGCGGCTTCCTGGACACGGCAGGGGCTGTTTTTCGGAGCACTGTGTTTGAGAGAGAGCAGTGGATGCTTGGATCCTTCACGCCTGCCCTCCAGGAGCCGGCGCACCAACCGTCGGTGACTCAACAGGAAATGTTGCTGAGCGAGTTGGCGGATATCGCCATTACCTTCCCGCACGTCCCCCTGAGTGCACGACTCGAGCAGGCGCGAAAGCTACTGCGTGAAGGACAGACTGCCCGGGTCGTGCGCATCGATGGCTCAGAGCGAGCTGTGCTATGGACGCTGGTCGATAGCAAGTTGTGTGTACGGGCAAGCACAGTGACATTGCCGAAAAAGGCATTGATCGTGACGGACGTGTGGATGCTTGGCGCCAAGTGGAGCGCGGCCGAGGAGACCGCGGTCTTGGCACATCTCGCCAGGATTGCGAGCGGGACGAGCGTATCTGCCTGGGCCCTGTGCTCTTCGCGAATGTTCTCGCGCCGGCGCACGCTGCGGCTCGCTGGGCTTTGTCCAACTCACAGATTCATCAGCTCCCGAATGCTTTCCGGCGCGACTCATTGGAAGCAACAAGGGCCTGAGTAGGGGCGAATGTCGCGCCGCCTCGTACTCACCGCCTTTCCAACTCCGCGCCTGCGCTCCCTGTTGAGCGGACCGCGAGAGTTCGACGCTGGTGTGTCTCGATGCATCGGGCGCTTCGCCCTCGGAAGAGCAGCGATTTATTGGGCGTTTCGCGGCCTCGGGATCAAACGCGGAAGCACAGCCTGGCTTCCGGACTACCATTGCGGCGTCGAGGTTCAGGCTGCGATCGATGCGGGAATGGATGTGCAGTATTACCGGATCTCCCGGGACCTGACGATTGACGAGGAGGATTTGCGCATGCGGGTGCGCGCCAGGCCGGGCCCGGTATTGATCATTCATTACTTCGGATTTCCGCAACCGCAGGTCCGACGGATAGCCGACACGTGCGCAGAGCTAGGTGTCACGCTCATTGAGGACTGCGCCCATGCTCTGTTCTCATCGATGGGTGAGATACAGTTGGGCAGCGTGGCTCGTCTGGCTGCATTCAGTCTAAGGAAGACTTTGCCTGTGTACGATGGCGCGACTCTGGTACTGAACCATTCGCAATTGGACAGCCCGCCGCGAATGCGTCCTTCGATCAACTCGTACAAGCTGCTGCTGAAGGACCGCGTGCGGTCCGTCCTGGGCCCCGGATTCGTCCAAACGCTCCGCGATTGGTGCAGTGCGCGCGAGCCGCCGCGACCGAGTCAACTGGAATGGGAGCAACAGTCTGGCAACTATCTCCAAGGTCACTCGATGCTATCGCGGCGAATGGCCGCCGCCGCCGTTCCTGCTGCGATCGTTGCCGTGCGCCGGCGGAACTGGGAGCTGGTAGATGCTCGTCTGGCCGCCGGCGGTGACCACACGCCCGTATGGACGAAACTGCCGGTTGGTGTGTGTCCACTGTTCTACTGTCTCTGGTCACGAACACGGGACGATACGATGCGGCGCTTGCTTGGCGAAGGAGTGGAGACCTTTCGTTTCGGCGCGCGTCCTCACCCGAGTCTGGATTTGTCAGTCCACCCGGCGGTTGCAAACCTACGCGATAACATCGTGGGCTTCCCCATACATCAGCAGCTTGAACCCGAAGCACTCCATCGAGGCCTCGACGTGCTTGCCCGAGTTGCCGGTACACGCTGATGCGAATAGCTCAGCTGATCAACAGTCTCGATTACGGAGGGGCGGAACAGGTCGTCGCGAGCCTTGCCGAGGTGCAGGGCGGGCAGGGGGACCACGTTCGGCTAGTATGTCTGCGCGGACTCGGACCGCAGCCGGTAGATACGCGCGCGCTTACGGCGGCGGGAGTGCAGATCGTGCAGCTCGAAAAGCCCCCGGGTCTGCATCCACGCACCGTGCGTAGATTGTCTGAATATCTGCGAAGCGAGCGAATCGAAGTCGTGCACAGTCACAATCACATCGTCCATCATTACGCGGTGGCCGCCGGCCGTGTGGCACGAGTGGGCGCGATCGTTAACACGCTGCACGGAACGGCTTCGCTTTTAGGCTCCTCGGCGTTGTCGCGGGCGTTGTTCTGGGCTTCTTGTTTGAGCGGCGATCGAGTCGTGTCGGTGTGTTCCGCTGTCGAAGCCATTTTGCGTAGCTCCTTTCGCTTCCCACCGAGTATGCTCAAGGTCATCGATAACGGAATCGACCTCACTCGGTTCCTCGCCATTGCGCCGCGTCCGTCCGGCGAGGAGCTGACGTTTGGTATGATCGGCCGCCTGGAGCCCGTAAAGGACCATGAGACGCTCCTGCGGGCTTTCGCGCTGTTGTTTAAAAGGTATCCGAACGTGCACCTGCGGTTGTTGGGAGATGGGCCGATCCGCCAGTACCTGCAGGATCTCGCACGCGGCTTGTCACTGGAAGGGCGCGTGCACTTCGAGGGATTCAGCCGCGATACAGTGGGCTTCCTCTCAAAGCTCGATGCTTACGTCGTTTCATCGCGCAGCGAGGGATTACCGCTCACGCTGCTTGAGGCTATGTCGAGTTCCTTGCCCGTGGCGGCGACTGCTGTGGGGGGCATACCGGACATCATGCGCCGTGTGGGTTGCAACTGGCTCTGTCCGCCCTGCAATCCGCAGGAGCTGGCGGCCGTGATGGAGCAGGTGCTGCTGGCACATGATCGTGCCGCCCAGGGCGCGCGCAATCGACGCGCGGCGGCTGAGCACTACTCGGTGGAACGAATGACTCGCGACTACAACGAGCTCTATCGATCAGTGCTCGCAGCCAAGGCTCGCGTCCGGTGAGCGGTACTCAAGCGGCGTTTCGGGGAGCGGCAAAGAGTCTGGCACTGTCAATGCTGCGCGGGGCGGGCGCGATTCGCGTGTTTGAGTGGGTGTCGGGCCGCGGTCTATTGGCGTTGACCTATCACCGGGTCGTGCCACGAGAAGGCCGCAGTGGTGCCCCGCGCCCATCGAATTGTGTGTTCTGCGATGAATTCGAAGAGCAGATGCGCTTCGTGACGCGACGCTACCATGTACCGGCCGCGCAGGAGTTGCGCTCCATTCTGGAAGGCCGGGCAGCCATTCCCCGCCGATCCGTAGCAATCACGTTCGATGACGGCTACGAGAACAACTTTCTGTACGCCCTGCCGATACTTCGCCGACAGGGTTTGCACGCGATCGTGTTCGTGACGACGAGCCTCATCGGGCAATCGTACGGTCTGCTCTGGTTCGACAGGCTCGATGCACTCCTCGGCAGTGAACCGGCTGGCGAGCTGATCGAGCAGCTACGAGCGATCGATGCGTCTGTTCCGGCACTGCAGCCGGACCAGGTTCGCAAATACTTCAAGGGCATTGCAGCTGCCAAGCAGAATCGACTCCTGGATCGCCTGGAAGAACTGTTTCTCCCTCCCGGTCCTGACAAAACGCTGACGGCCCTGATGAACTGGGACCAGGTGAGAAGCATGGTCGCGGCGGGGATGACAATCGGCTCTCATACCGCCCATCATCAGATTCTCTCAGCGGTGTCGGCCGCCGAATCGGCACTGGAGGTCAGTGCGAGCCGCCAGTGCATCGAGGCGCAGACGGGGCAGCCGTGCTGGTGCTTCGCTTATCCCAACGGGACACTCGAAGATTTCCGGCCGGCCGATGAAGCCGCTCTGCGGGGCGCTGGATACAGCTGCGCGTTCACACAGATCAGCGGGTCGATCGACCCAGGCACACCCCGCTACCGCCTGCCTCGAATTCCCATTCCTGACAGCGGCGATCTGCGGATCTTTCGTTTCCACGTTTCGGGAATGCACCGCTTGCGCTCGCGTCTGGCACGCAGCCCGTGGGCCTAGTCACGCCGCAGCCAGATCTCGCGCCAGTAGTGGTTGAGGGCACGCGGGCACCCGAGCCGCATGCGGCTGCACTCCGAACGGCAGTACACGTCCTCGAGCTGGATGCAGGAGTTTTTAGTCTGCGTCATCTTGCCTGTCTGTTCGTTGATGAGCCGATCGACACGCATCTGCACTCGATGGCGCTCCCCGCAGTACTTCGACATCTCAATATCGTAGCGCATCCCCCTGTTGAAACCGCTCTCGTTGAGAGTGGCGAGTATTTCCTGCTGGGAGCGCACTCTGACCCACTCTCCCGGGCGTAGATCTAATACTTCGAGGGGTGTCCGCGCCCCGTCCGGGATCGAACCATGACTCAAGGGATAGGGCTGCGCGCGCCGTAACCTTTGTACAAGGTTAAACAAGAAAATCCACAGCCTGTAGCCCACTCCAGTCTCGACCAATTTGCGATACCCGGCAAACAGGATCATCTTCGACACATGCCAGCCAGTGTGGTTGCCCGTCGTCACATCCCGGACGTACTGCCGTACATCCCACCACCTAAGCGGTGTCGTGGCTTCGAAAAGCGCGGTCGTTTGGCATACCCATATCGGATCATCAGCGCGTTCCGCGCCCTTCGCGTGCACCCTTTCATGTACACGCTCCATGGAACACGCGGTGCTGGACGCGCCTACGGTTGGTTCGGTGTTGCTCGGCTCTTCTGCGCGCCGCAGCCACATCTCCTTCCAGAAGAACACACAATCAGCTTGGCATCCTCCATGGAAGGCGCCGTCGCAATGAGCGCCTTCCAGATGGACGGCATCCGACATAGCGCGGCCGCCCGTCTTGTTGATGGTGTCGCAGGTCTTGTGAGCGACTTTTGCCACCCGCAACCGGCGGCCGCACAACGCGAACATTTCGGGCTGAAACGGCAGGTTCTCGAGGCGAGCGTTTTGGTCAAGAGTCGCCAGGATTTCCTGTGCGCTCTTTACAACTACCCACTCGCCTGCGCGCAGTCCGAGTGGTATGTGCCCGGTTGCCTTATCAGGCGTGGGGGAGGTTGCGATCATGCGGGTCCTCCATTCGTTTGCCATCGCGACACGAGGCGAGCGAGTCGTGCGCTTACTTGATTCAGTAGGGTACGTTCTGCGCCCGCTGGTTTCCCTACTACGAACCAAAGGATCACGCTGATAGTTGTGTAGACTACGGCGCCGCACGTCACCCCGAGGAACAGCCAGAGTGCGGCGTTGACACCCGGCATTACCGGTGAGTACTCCGGAAGAAAGCTACGAACGGCGACTGCCATGACTATCGAGCTAGTCAGCGGCCGCGCGACTGCTAGCAGGAAGGTCTTGATCGGCATTCCCAACAGGCGCCGCAGATGATAGAGGTACAACGGCATTATCAATGTCGTCGTAAGTGAGAACGCCAGCGCCGCTCCGAACGCGCCGAAGCGCGGTGCCAAGGCAAGCATCAGCCCGCCGAGCAAGAGGACGAATGCGAAATTCATTTGCGTGATGATGCCAGGGTGTCCCCGGCCGATGAGCACGGCTGAGATGGACGATTGAAATACCATCATCAGGCTGCCAGCGGCCATCACTTCCATCAGTGGTACGCCGCTGATCCAACGTAGTCCGAGCACTACGGGGATGAAGAAATGCGCGACTGCGAGGATACCTGCTGCGACGGGTATGGCGATCAGGGCCACCATGCTCATGCTGTTGGTATAGGCGGCAAGCACCGCCGACGGCTCCGTGAGCTTGGCAAATCCCGGCAGGAGTGCGCGGTTCACCGGAGCGCCGATCTCAGTGGTTGGCAGATTTGCAAATTCGTAGCTGACGTTGTAGACGCCGAGTGCGCTGGGTCCTGCCAGGCGCCCGACGAAGAAGTCGGACATCCGTTCCTTCAGCACGCCCAGAATGTTGCTGAGCAACATCCATTTGGAGAACTTCATCAGGCTGGCCGCTTCGGTGAGCGACAAATGCGGACGGAAGGGGTGTACACGGTAGCTGGTGATCGTACCGGCAAGGCGCGCTGCCAAGGTGCCGGCGACCAGGGCCCAGTAGTCGCGCAAGTAGAACGCGAGCGGTAGCGTGACCGCAGAGCCGATGAAGCGCCTGCTGAGTTGGAAGTTGAATTCCTTGCGAAACTCCAGATCCTTGCGGAAGGCCACGACACCGATGTTCTCGCAGCCGCCGATCAGTGGGCCAATCGCCAAGGCGCATAAGACCCAAAAGACCGCGGGCTCGTGATAGAAACTCGCCAGGGGCCTGGCCGCCGCGAGACTCAAGACGGTGATCACAGCCCCGAGCAGGAGGTTCAAGCTCCAGGCGGTGTGGTAGTGAGCCTCGGAGGCATCCTGCTTGTGGATGAGCGCTACATCGAAACCGAACGCTGCGAGCAGCTGGGCCAGGAACACGAATGACAAAGCCATCGCCACGATGCCGAAGTCCGCTGGCGTCAGCAGACGCGCGAGTATCAAGGTGCTCAGCAGTCCCAAGCCTCGGTCCACGAGGGTCAGGAGCATGAGCCAAAGGGCACCGCGCGCCATCTGGCTTTGAACGCTACCCGGAGCCATTTCGTGCCTTTTTCAATCAGGCCATGTTCTTCTAGTGTAATAGCGCCAGGCCCCCTGAATGTCCTTCAGGAAGATCTTCCGATCCCAATAGCAGCGTCTGGCCACATGTGTGATTGCCCACATCCGCTCACGAACAGGAATGGGCGCTGATAGCGCGACTCGCGCCCAGCTCGCATGCCGCTTGGTGCCTTGGAAAAGCATGGCGGCCGTCAGCTGGGGGTAATGAAAGCGCCACACGGCGGCTCGATCCTGGAGCGCAGTCGCGGTATTTACACTCATGCGACGATAGAAGAGTCTCTCCTCCACGAGACGGAATTTCCCGAGTAAGGCAAGGTGTCCCATGAGCACGAGGTCTGCCCCCAGGTAGCGCCCGATCAGACGAGTACGTTTGAGATCGGATAGTCGAGTCAGGCCATTCATTGCGTTGTTCAGGGACAGGGTTGCGGTCAGGGTCGCCAGTCGGGCCGATGGTGCGTCGTCCAGAACTTCGATATCCCAGGGATAGTCCTCTGACATGTCCGGCGTTTCTTGAAACGTGCGGGTCCGAGGTGCCACCAGAACCGTGTCTTCGTGCGCTGTCAGTAAGACCTTGCAGCGCTCCAGAAACGTCGGTGCACACCAATCGCTCGAGGCCGCCCACTTGAAAAATTGGCCGCGGGCTCGCCTCACGAGCAGAGAGTAGTTCTCGTTGGCCCCAACGTTCACAGGTTGTCGCTCGTAGTGGATGCGGGCGTCCTGGCGCCCATACCGCTCTACGATCTCGCGAGTCCCGTCCGTGGAGGCATTGTCGCTCACGAGCAGCTCGAAGTCCGTACAGGTCTGAGCCAGCAGGCCTTCCAGTGCGAAGCCGATATGTGCTGCGGCGTTGTATACCGGCATGCCGATGGTGATGAGGGGCAGCTTGGTCATTGCGGGCAGGGGATGGCGGAAGCTCTGCAATTGTTGGATTGGAACTTGCGTGGAGGCTCACGACAGGTCCCGTGCGAGCATGCGCGGTAGCGTTTAGTTTAGCAGCTTCATGATCTGACCACGCAGCCACGCGTTCTGAGGAGGTCAACGCAAGAGTTGGGAGGACGGTGGCTGTCCGAGCGCTGCGGGGCCGCGAGCTTAGCCGCATGCTTCGCCTCTACGGTGGCCCGGCATGTTAGTGCAGTGAGTTTTGGAGATCCTTCCAAGCGGGCCGCGTGTTGGTGCAGTGCGTTTGAGAGGTCTGCCGCAGCGTGCCGGCGTACACTCCCTGGATAGGAACAAATAATCCGGTCGCGAGCAGGGTGGCTCCGTGGAGAGACCACAATGCGGGTGTTTATAACCGGCGTACACGGCTATATCGGCTCCGTCCTGTGCCCCTACTTGCTGCATCGCGGAATGACCATTACCGGCCTCGATACCGGCTACTATCGGGACGGCTGGCTATACAACGATAAGCGGTTCGCTGCCGAGCCATACACACTCAACAAAGATCTGCGACAGATCGGCGAGGGTGACTTGGACGGTTGTAATGCCGTCGTGCATCTCGCCGAGCTGTCCAACGACCCGTTGGGCCAGAACAACCCGAGAGTCACGCATGAGATCAACCATCAAGGCTCGGTAGCGCTCGCGGAAAAAGCGCGCCGGTGCGGTATCCGGCGCTTCGTGTACGCATCCTCATGCAGTGTGTATGGGGCCGGGACCGGCGACTTCGTCAATGAATCGACGCCGCCGAATCCGCAAACCGCCTATGCCGAATGCAAGGTACTGGTCGAGCGGGATCTCCGGCAGATGGTCGGAGGCGATTTCTGTCCCGTTTTCCTGCGTAACGCGACCGCGTTCGGGCCGTCGCCGAGAATGCGCTTCGACATCGTAATAAACGACTTGTGCGCCCTTGCTTGGACCACCAAGCGAATTGCCATGAGTAGTGATGGCAGTCCTTGGAGACCTGTGATTCATATCGAGGACATCTGCGAAGCCGTCTACTGCAGCCTGGTTGCGCCGGAGGCGGCGGTGCGTGGGAAGGTCTTCAATGTGGGCCAGAACTCCGAGAACTATCGGGTGCGGGAGCTGGCGCAGATCGTCGCGGAAGTATTCCCCGGCTGCACCGTCAGTGTTGGATCCTCCGTCGGTGATAACCGCAGCTACCGGGTGAGCTTCGACCTGATCCATCGCGAGCTGGCTGGATTCAAATGCCGCTACACGGCTCGAGATGGCGCGCGGCAGCTACGTGCCGTGTTCGAGCGTATACAAATGGAGCCCGAAATCTACCAATTCCGTGCCTTCACCCGTCTCAAACAGCTCAAGTACCTGCAGAAGACGAATCAGGTTGATGCGAGCCTCTACTGGTGCTGAGTAACGCTTAACGGGACAGCGATGCAATTTCGCTCCACGCCCCTGGAGGGCGCAGTGATCGTCGAAGTCGAGCCGCAGCGCGACGTGCGGGGCTATTTTGCGCGCACTTGGTGTAGCGTGGAATTTGCGGCTGCGGGCCTGGCAAATATCCTGGTGCAGGCGAGTATGTCACGCAACCAGCGGAGGGGTACCGTGCGTGGGATGCACATGCAACTTCCGCCTTCGGCGGAGGCCAAGCTCGTGCGTTGCGCGCAGGGGTCCATTCATGACGTCATTGTCGATTTACGTCCGCGCTCGCCGACTTACCTGCGCAATTTCAGCGTCGAGCTGACAGCACGCGTGTCTAACGCCCTGTATATACCACCGTTGATGGCACACGGATTCCAGACGCTGGAGGACGATACCGACGTGCTCTATTGCATGAGCGATGTTTATTCGCCGGAACTGGCCGTTGGCTTTCGCTGGAATGATTCGGCTTTCCAGATCGACTGGCCGATTTGTGGAGGGGTGACGATCATTCCGCGAGACCGTGATTACCCGGATTTCGACCAGACTACATACCTGGCGCGACTACACGCAGCGGGTGCTGCCGGCGAAAGCTGATGGCGAGTCAGTGGCCCACACTGATATTGCTGAAAGGGAGGAACAGTCGATCATGAAAGTCGTCTTGTTCTGCGGTGGCCTCGGTACCCGCTTGCGGGAGCACTCGGACACCATTCCCAAGCCGCTGGTAAACGTCGGCTATCGGCCATTGATCTGGCATCTGATGCGCTACTACGCGCACTTCGGACACCGGGACTTCATCCTGTGCCTCGGTTATCGCGGCGACATGATCCGCGAGTACTTTCTTAACTATAACGAGGCCATGAGCAATGATTTCGTTCTTTCCAATTGCGCGCGCACGATCGAGCTGCTGAACCATGATCTCGATGACTGGAAGATTACCTTCGTCGACACCGGGTTGCACAGCAATATCGGGCAGCGACTGCTGCGAGTACGCAAGTACGTCGAGAACGAGCCCGTATTTCTTGCCAACTACTCGGATGGAGTATCGGATTTGCCGCTCGATGAGCAGTTGCGGGATTTCAACTCGAAGCAGGTCGTGGCGAGTTTCGCATCGGTGCGTACTTCGCAGAGTTTTCACACAGTGCAAGCAAGAGCCGATGGCGTGGTCACGGGCATCAGCGCGATGAGCGACAGTGCCGTATGGATCAACGGCGGCTTCTTCGCCCTCCGCAACCGCATTTTTGACTACCTCAACGAGGGCGAAGAGCTCGTGAACGAACCGTTCCAGCGTTTGATATCGAAACAGCTGCTCGCCACGTACAGATATGAGGGCTTCTGGCAAGCGATGGATACCTTCAAGGATAAGATTACGCTCGATCGCATGGAGGCACGTGGCGATTGCCCGTGGATGGTCTGGAATCGGAACAAAGGATAGACAAATGGCGACTTGTCGTTTCTGTCGCGCGGCTTTGCGGCATACGTTCGTCGATCTCGGCATGTCCCCTTTGTGCGAAACATACATCGAGCCTCATCAGCTCAATCGCATGGAGCCGTTCTATCCGCTGCATGTGTGGGTTTGTCACGACTGTTTTCTAGTGCAACTCGAGCAGTATGTCGGTCCCGGCGACATCTTCAACGACAATTACGGCTACTTTTCCTCCTATTCGGACAGCTGGGTCGAGCACGCGCGCCGCTACACGGCGCTCATGATCCGCCGACTCGCACTGAACAAACACTCCAAGGTGATGGAGATCGCCAGCAACGACGGTTACCTGCTTCAACACTTCGTCGCAGCCGGAGTACCGTGCCTCGGAATCGAGCCAGCGACGAATGTCGCGCAAGCAGCGCAGGCAAAAGGAATTGCAACCGAGGTGGTCTTTTTTGGCCGGGAGTCCGCAACCCACATCGAGGCCAAGCACGGCCAGCCGGACTTGCTACTGGGCAACAACGTGCTCGCACACGTTCCGGATATCAATGACTTCGTAGCGGGTATGAAGCAGCTGTTGAAGGCCGGCGGAGTGATCACCATGGAATTCCCGCATCTTCAGCAGCTCATGGAGCAGAATCAGTTCGATACGATATACCACGAACACTTCTCGTATCTGTCGTTTATGACCGTGGAGCGCGTGTTCCACGACCACGGACTCGTGCTGTTCGACGTGGAGGAGTTGCCGACCCATGGTGGGTCGCTGCGAATCTATGCGCGGCACCTCCAAGACGACACCAAGCCCGTCGGCGAAGCGGTTACGCAGCTGCGCGTGCGGGAGTTGTCAAAGGGTTTCAACCGACTGCAGACGTATGCGGCATTCGGTGAGCAAGTCCGCCAGACCAAGCGCAGACTGCTCGAGTTCCTGATTTCCGCCAAGCGCGCGGGAAAGAAGATCGTCGGTTACGGCGCTCCGGGCAAGGGCAACACGCTGCTCAATTACTGTGGTATCCGCCAGGATTTTCTGGATTTTACGGTGGATCGCAGCCCGCACAAGCAGGGGCGGTACACACCCGGCACTCACATTCCGATTTTGGCCCCGGAAGAAATCGCGCGGGCCCGACCGGACTATGTGTTGATTCTGCCGTGGAATCTGCGGGAGGAAATCACGAAGCAGATGGATCACGTTCGCGCATGGGGCGGTAGATTTGTGGTGCCGATTCCGACTACCGCGATCCTATAGCAAATGAGTCAGTGAGGTGAGTGAGCAGCTGTTTCGCGATCTCGAGGATCTGGAGGCCTGCCGTCCCCATATCCACGCGGCGTGGGAACTCATGGAAGAGCTGTATCCACTCTGCCGCAGCATCACCGGCCAGGGCGTTCGCAAGACGCTCGCAGCGGTAGGTAAGCGCATTCCACTTTCCGTGACTGAGGTGCCCTCGGGAACTCAGGCGTTCGACTGGGAAGTCCCGCGCGAATGGAATGTCTCGGAAGCGTGGATCGAGGACCCCGCGGGCAGACGGGTCGTGGACTTCAAGGAGCATACGCTGCATCTGGTCAGCTACAGCACGCCCGTCGATGGGATCATGAGCTTGGAAGATCTGCGCCCGCATCTGCATGCCCTGCCTGAGTATCCGGACTGGATTCCGTACCGGACGAGTTACTACCGTGAGGATTGGGGGTTCTGTCTGACCCAGCGCAAGCTCGACTCGCTGCAACCGGGTCAGTATCGCGTGCGTATTGTGAGCAGCCTGGCCGCCGGTCATCTCACTTACGGCGAATGCATTGTCCCGGGTGCGAGCGTGGAAGAGGTTCTGATATTCACACACATCTGCCATCCCTCGCTCTGTAACGACAATTTAACCGGGATTGCGCTGGCCACCTCGATCGCGTCGCTCCTCGAGAGCGCGCGCCCGCGTCTTACCTACAGGTTTGTATTTGCGCCAGGAACCATCGGCTCCATAGTCTGGCTCGCACGCAACGAAGCTACGGTCACCCGTACCCGCTATGGGTTGGTCCTGGGTCTGCTGGGTGACCGTGGGGCCCTGACGTACAAGCGCAGTCGCCAGCACGATGCAGCAATTGATGGGATCGCTAGTTACGTCGTGCAGGCAATTTCCCCATCGTCGCGAATCATCGACTTTTCCCCGTACGGGTACGATGAGCGGCAGTTATGTTCGCCGGGCTTCAATTTGCCAGTCGGACGACTCACGCGCACGCCCAACAATGAATACCCGCAATATCACACGTCCGCGGATGATTTTTCGCTCATCGATCCGACCGCGCTCGCAGAGTCAATGCTGGTGTGTGCTGCAATTTTGCGGATCTGCGACCGAAACGAGACCTACCTGAATCTCAATCCAAAATGCGAGCCGCGCCTCGGAAAGCGCAACCTATATCGGCCGACCGGCGGAACCCATCCTGGCGAATTCGAACACGCGCTGCTGTGGGTCTTGAATCAATCGGACGGCAGGTCCAGCCTGCTGGACGTTTCCAAGCGATCGCATCTGCCGTTTGAGGTGATAGCGGCGGCGGCCACCGCGTTGGAACGGGCAGGGCTGCTACGGCCGGCCGGTCCGGGGCGTTCAGGTCAAACACCCGAAGCGGGGGCGAGCTGACATGCTGGAACTCGAACTCCCGTCCGCGATTCGTAGTCGGCCGCGGCACATTCTGTGTCTGGGGGCCCATTGCGATGACATCGACATCGGCTGCGGTGGCACGCTGTTAAAGCTACTCTCACGGCGCGAGCGTTGGCACGTCACGTGGGTTACTTTCAGCTCCATCCCGGAACGCGCAACGGAGCTGAAGGCGAGCGCACGCCGGTTTCTAGCACGCGCAGACCAGATGAGTATCGTGACTCACGCGTTCCGCGACTCCTACTTTCCGAGTCAGTACGCCGAAATCAAGGATGCGTTCGAGACGCTGCGTGGCATGGCGGATCCCGATCTCATCTTCACCCATCATCGCTTTGATAGGCACCAGGATCACCGCCTAGTCGGTGAGCTCACTTGGAATGCGTTTCGCCGACATCTCATCCTCGAATATGAAATACCGAAATACGAGGGTGACCTGGTCACTCCGAATGTTTACGTATCATTGGAGCCCTCGCAGATCGAGCGAAAGATACGAACGTTGCTCGGCGCCTACCGAAGTCAACGCGCCAAGCCGTGGTTCACCGCTGACACGTTTCGGGCGCTCATGAGACTGCGCGGCATCGAGTCGGGAGCGGCGTCTGGCTGGGCAGAAGGATTTCACGCGAGCAAGATGCTAGTCAGGTAGGCGGGCTGCAGGAGTTCCGTCATGCGTAAGTGTGAGAATGGCAGCAGAATCGCGCTGGTAACGGGTGCGAGCTCCGGAATCGGAGCGGCGGTCGCTGAGCGCTTTGCACGCGATGGCATGGGATTGGTGTTATTGGGACGTGATGTGGCGAAGCTGCGTGGAGTTGGGGCACGGTTGTCCGCAATGGTGCGGGTCAGGACTTGCAGCGTTGATTTCTCTCGCCCGAAGCGCCTGCTGCGTACCGTAGAGTCCCTTGGGCTCGACAGACTGGATGCGCTTGTCCATGCCGCGGGCATGCTGGTGGGCGGTTCGCTGATGGGTTCAGGTGAGAGCCGGCTAAGCGAGATGATGAGCGTCAATGTTCAGGCTGCCATGATGATTACGCGTGCGCTACTGCCAGCACTGGAACAAGCTGGAGGTACCACGGTGTTCATCAACTCGTCGGGGGTATTGCGCCCGCAACCCATGACCGGCGAGTACATCGCTACCAAGCACGCACTTCGAGGTTTGACCGACGCGCTGCGAGATGAAGTCAACAAGCGTGGGGTGCGGGTTACCAGTATCTATCCGGGACGGACCGCAACTCCGATGCAGATTGCAGTGCATGCCGCGGAGGGCATTCAATACCATCCGGAATACCTGCTGCAGCCTGCCGACGTGGCTGAACTGGTCACGTGCGCTGTAAATTTGCCGCGGTCGGCCGAGCTGCTCGACGTATTCATCCGGCCGATGCGGCTGGCTCCGCAGTTGCCGGTGCACAAGGCGAATTCACGGCGTGCAGTGCGTTCGAGAGCGTGATCCGATCTGAGCGAGCTGGCCTGTATGTGCGGATGTGTCTGGATCAATCACGTAGATTCCCCGCCCGATATTCGGATACACACGGATGTGTTCCACCGCCGTGATCTCTGGGAACCCCTCGGCTATCCGCTCGAAGTTATCTCGATTGAAGAACAGGATGTGGATCCGTCGAGGAGATTTCCTGACCGAATCTCGGATGTTGAGGAGCACCTGTTTCAGGATAGGTCCGCGGAATGGGTTGTAAAAATAGATCACGTTGACGTCTGGGGGAACCTCGTACTCGGTGGCGTTGAGGCAGTGTAGATCGACTGCATCTGCGCGCCTCCGTCTCATGTTCGCTACGTTCGCTTTTGCCTCCGCGAACAACGGCTCCGACAGTTCAACGCCGATCACCCGGCGGAAGGGCATCGTGGCCGCGACCACGACCGCTCGGCCCTTTCCGCACCCGTAATCCAGCAGCGTGCATTCGGCCCAATTGAGAGAGAGACGCTGGAACGCGTCGCGAATCTGCCGATACCCGAGCGGCGCGTAGTGCACGCAATCGGCGTCGGCGTATCCCAGCGACTCGTTGTCCAAGAACCCCGACGTCGAGACCCCCAGCCGGTGCTCCAGATAGGCGTTGTTGATTCTATAGGCGCATTCCCGAGCCGTTGCACGCAGCCCCGTGCGCTGCAGCATGCGCGCCCCGTTCAGAAGCTTTTTTAGCATTTCGCTGCCCCTGTGGGTGGGGGACGCCGCTATCCTACCAGCCTCCGAGGTCGCGTCCGGCGCGCTCGAAACCGCCACGCTCGTCGGGTCTCTCGTTCCCGATCCCGCTGAACACGTCTGTGTTTTGACGTTGAAGGTGACCTTGCCGCCGCGAGTATCGTCGGCCAACTCGTCAGTTTGTTTTGGACAGCTGAGCGCTGGCAGCGCGAATCGGCTCAGGTGATTGGGTCAGACCAGCCCTGATACTGCTGCAGTGCAGGAGCGATCGGAGGTTCTCGGGCTCCGGCGCTCGAGAGTTGGTTTCTGCTCATCCGCGAAGCCCGTGTTCTCGGTGTTCACGACGTGAGTCATAGGAATGAGCGACGTTGGTTACGTCGCCTCCGAACGTAGCAATATTCAGGCCGCTGTCAGGGTTAGGTTTTGGTTACGACCACAAGCGAAATTCTGTCTCAGAACTCTTGCAAACGGCGCTTCATGCTCGCAATGTCGTGGCTGCAAAATGTCGAATTGAAACTACGGCGCCAGTGTGTACTGGGTCGGCAGTTACAGGCGGGTGGCCGGGTGCAAGACAATAAAGCGCAGACCCGGCGAGGGCGGTCTCATGCGCAGACGCATCCTCGGACAGTATATCCACGTGTCCTTCGCGGCCCTGGCCGTATTCGAGGCGTTGGCCTTGTTTCTGGCACTCATTGCCGCCGCGTACCTGCGCTTTGGGCTCGATATCCATGCAGCGCAGCACGTCCAAGGGGTCTTGTGGCCGCGTGCCCTGTTGTACAGCGCAGCGACGTTTACCAGCTTGCTGGCATTTGGCCTGTATAGCGCGCGGCAGCGGGCGCGAAGTATTGGAATTCTTGTCCGGGTACTTGCTGCGGTCGGTGCCGGCGTCGGCTTGACGGCTGTTGGCTTCTTCGTCATCCCGAGTTTGGATATTGGTCGGGGTGTGTTGGGGGTCGCGGCTATCATGTCCGTAGCGGCCGTGTGCACCATGCGGGCCACGCTGCCCCGCGTGGTGAACGAAGATGCCCTCAAGCGGCGCGTGCTCGTCTATGGCTGCGCACGGCGCGCGACTTGCATCGCCAATTTACGACGCAGGACCGATCGTCGCGGATTCGTAGTGGTGGGTTACGTTCAGCCGGACGGTGAGCAGCCACACGTCCCGTCCGAGCACATGCTCGATCCACGGAAGAAACTCCTTGCGATCTGCCATCAGCTCCACGTTGACGAGGTCGTCGTCGCAATGGACGATCGAAGGAAGGGCTTTCCGATTCTCGAGTTGCTCGACTGTCGCCTGGATGGAGTCGAGGTCACGCAGCTGCTCACGTTTCTCGAGCGTGAGACCGGCAGGGTGCGACTCGACGTGCTCGACCCCAGCTGGATAATCTTCGGCGGCGGGTGCTGCCGCGACTCGTTGCGGGTCTTCTCCTCGCGCGCTCTCGATCTTGTAGCGAGTATTGCAATTCTTTGCATCTCCGCGCCGGTCATACTCCTGGTCGCCGTGGCAATCAAACTCGAGGATGGCTGGCGTGCGCCCATCTTGTACCGGCAGGCGCGTGTGGGCCTTGGCAACCAACCGTTCGAGATCCTGAAGTTTCGCAGCATGCGCATGGACGCCGAGCGCGACGGCAACGCGCAATGGGCGCGGAAATCCGATCCGCGTGTGACCCGAGTCGGCGCGATCATGCGTAAGCTGCGGATCGATGAGCTGCCGCAGATAGTGAACGTGCTGCGCGGCCACATGAGCTTCGTGGGTCCGCGACCGGAGCGCCCGCAGTTTGTTTCCCAGCTCGCGTCCAGCATTCCGCATTACCTGCAACGGCACTGTGTCAAACCCGGCATCACTGGCTGGGCGCAGCTGTGCTATCCATACGGCTCGTCCGAGAAGGATACGGTCGAGAAGCTGCAGTACGATTTGTACTACATCAAGAACAACAGCTTTATTTTCGATCTGGCCATCATCCTCCAGACTGCCGAAGTAGTCTTCATGGGCAAGGGATCCCGGTAAGGTGAGTCGGGGGGCGGGGTGGGCTAGAGGCGACCATCCGCCTCATGAGTCTTGAAGACATGCTTGATGTCATACAGCACGTGGTTCTTGCGGCACAGGCCATGGACGCCATCAGCACCGAGCTCACGAAACTCCCGATGGGCCACCGCAACGATCGCCGCGTCATAGCGCTTGGGGGCGAGGCTGCGCACAGGACGAATACCGTATTCGTGCTTGCAGGCTGCGGTATCTGCCCAGGGATCGTAGACATCGACATGTGAGCCATATTTCTGCAGCTCGCGCACGACATCGATGACCTTTGAGTTGCGAATGTCCGGGCAGTTCTCCTTGAAAGTGATGCCCAACACCAGCGTGCGTGCTCCGTTCACGTGGATGCGTTTGCGTGTCATCAGTTTGACGATCTCCCCGGCTACGTACAGCGACATGTTGTCGTTGAGACGCCTGCCTGCCAGGATCATCTCGGGGTTGTAGCCGATCTCCTGGGCTTTATGGGTTAGATAGTATGGGTCCACTCCGATGCAGTGGCCGCCGACCAGGCCGGGCCGAAACGGCAGAAAATTCCATTTCGACCCCGCAGCATTCAATACGTCCTCCGTGTCGATCCCCAACCGGTTGAAAATAATCGCGAGCTCGTTGATCAGCGCGATGTTGACGTCTCGCTGCGTGTTCTCGATGACCTTCGCAGCTTCCGCGACCCTGATACTCGGAGCCCGATGAGTGCCGACTTTGACGATAGTTCGATACAACGCGTCCACAAACTCGGCGACCTCGGGCGTCGAGCCCGACGTGATCTTGCGGATAGTCGGGAGCCGATGCTCCTTGTCGCCGGGATTGATGCGCTCCGGACTGTAGCCGGCAAAGAAATCGCGGTTGAAGGTGAGGCCAGACTCACGCTCCAGAATTGGCACGCAGACTTCCTCGGTGCAGCCGGGGTAGACCGTGGATTCGTAGACAACCACGTCGCCCTTCTTCAACACTTTGCCGACGGTCTCGCTCGCTCCCACGAGCGGCCTCAGATCGGGGCGCTTGTATTCGTCGATCGGTGTCGGAACAGTCACGATGTAGACGCGGCAGCGCCGCAGCTCGGCCGGATTTGTCGTGTACGACAGGAGCCTTGCGGCAGCGAGCTCGCTCTTGCTTGCCTCCAGCGTGCTGTCGCGCCCTGCCTTCAGCTCGCCGATGCGATTGGCATTGATATCGAAGCCGACCGTATTGAAATGCCGCCCGAGCTCAACCGCCATGGGCAGCCCGACATACCCCAGGCCCACTACGCCAATACGACACTTACGCAGATTGAACATTCTCGTTCTCCTGCGACCGAACTTGATGAGCTGACGCTACGGCTGGGTGCAGTCTACCGGTTTCGCTGAGCGAAGGAGGTGCCGCGAACCGCGTCATGCAATACCTCATCACACAGCTGCTGATGGGTCACCCGCGCGTCGAAAGTCTTCGGACGGTCAATCTCGGTCCCGGATGAAGAACGATCGCAATGAGTCGCAAGCCCTTCTACGGACGTGCGGCATTGCGACATGCGATCTGCCACCGGCCAGTGCGTGGCAGTGGATCATTCGACGCCTGCGATGCTCGGTTACCACGAACACATGCAGCAGACGAAATGACGGCGTTCGGCCAGGGTTTGCTATCTCGCAGACTGAGCCAGCGGCGGCCAATGCTCGATCCGTATGCGGGCCAGCAGCTCCACAACGCCAGTGCCGTCCGGGCGAAATACCAGCGTTTCACCGGGCGCGATGGCGGATATCGTGCTATCAAAGCTGTCGAGGATATTCGGCAGGTGCGTCACGATTAGGACGTTGCTTCCAGGTTGGGGCGGCTGTATGGTTTTAGTGCGCAACCAGGCCGAGTGCGCTTCCGCATTGCCTATGGTGAGGTCATCAAGCTCAGTGACGGTGCGGGGTTGGAGCAACCCGGCAAGCCGCACCGTTTCGCGTGCTCGATAGGTCGGACTTGAGAATACCTCGTCAACCCGAATGCGTAGCTGCCTGAGGGCCTGCCCCATCGCACGCGCCCTCGCTTTTCCACTGTCATCGAGTTGCCGCTCGCGAGTGGTGTTGTCGGTCTCGGCCGCGCCACACTCCGGTCTCGAAACGGGCGCACTCGCATGGCGCATGACCAGCACACACCCGCCCACTTGCAGAGCCTCGACCACCAGGGCATTGCACCGGCTTGGCGCGTGGCTCATACCGCAACCCTCAAAGTTCGATATTTCACTGTGCTCGGTTGGCGCACTATCCTGAACAACGTTGCGACTTCAGTCGGCCGACCGGCACAGCGTCAACGCCGTTACCGGAAGTTGAGTTGAGTCGGAGGACACCGAAAATGCAATCAGGGAATTACTTAGCCTTCCCACAGCCGCCGATGTCCCGAACTTGCGCGTGTTGACAGCGCAAGACAATGCACACTTCCGCTTGAGACTCGATGACTGATCGGTTAAATCGACTCCTGACTGGTAGCGATACCGCCAGTCCGTCCCGTGATGCTGGCTCGACGCTCAGGTCAAAAAATACGAAAGGCCCCCGGCAGACCGCGGGGACCTTGGGACGATCTGCTCCACCACGAGGGGTCGCCTGCGGGCACAGGTCGAACCTGGGAGTTGTTGGCGTGATGAATGTCCTCTCAATGCCTCGTCAGCGACCGGCATTGACGCATGAGGAAGTCGCGTTCCTTCCTGTTCGAACAATATTCTACTGCTACGCGATAGGCGGATGCCGCTTCGGCTGTGCGGCCGAGCCGTCGCAACAGATCAGCCCGAACCGCATGGTGCAAATGATATTTCGGCAGATCAATGGCATCGACCAGTTGGAGCGCATGCTCAACGCCGTGTACTTCCGCCACTGCTACAGCCCGGTTCAGTGCGACAACCGCGTTCGGAGCAACGGCCATGAGTTGATCGTAGAGCTCCAGAATTTGCCGCCAATCTGTGCGCTCAGCTGACGGTGCGTCACTATGCACCGCATTGATGGCCGCTTGCAGCTGATAGGGGCCCGGGAGATTTCGTGCGAGACAGACTCGCATTAGTGCCTGGCCTTCGTCGATCTTGGAGTGATCCCAGAGGGCTCGGTCCTGGTCGGACAGCCGGATCAGGTCGCCACCCACCACGCGCGCGTCGCGGCGGGCATCGATCAGCAACATTAGCGCGAGCAGGCCGAGTACTTCCGATTCCTGAGGCATGAGGACCGCCAGTAATCGACCGAGCCGAATGGCCTCATCGCACAGCTCGGTACGAAGCACTTCATCGCCATAGGACGTGGTGTAGCCTTCGTTGAAAATCAGGTAGACCACCGCCAGAACTGCGCCTACGCGGGCGGGTAGCTCGTCCGCCTGCGGAATGCGATAGGGAATATTAGCGTCGCGGATTTTCGCTTTGGCCCGGGATATGCGCTGTGCCAACGTCGTTGGTTGCAAGAGGAATGCATGAGCGATTTCTTCGGTGCCAAGCCCACCGATCAATCGCAGCGTCAATGCGACCTGGGCCTCTGGTGCCAGTGCCGGGTGGCAACAAGTGAAGATCAATCGTAAGTGATCGTCGTGCACGTCATGCTCCTCGGCCTCTTCCACGTCGCTCAGCAGTTGGGCGGCGAGCTGACGCTCGGATCGACTGGCTTCTTTGCGTAACCGGTCCAAGGCTTTGTTGCGCGCGGTCGTAATTAGCCAGCCGACCGGAGACGGCGGAATACCGGTCTGCGGCCACTTGGCAAGCGCCATGGCGAATGCTTCTTGCACCGCTTCCTCGGCGAACGAAATGTCGCCGAGGAAGCGGGTAAGCACAGCTACGGCACGTCCGTATTCGCGCCGAAAGATTGCTGCGACCTCTGCGCTCAGCTGGGCTGCTCCATGAACGGGCGGACTTCAATGGGTGTGGTGGTGGCGCGTGCGAGCTTTCGTGCCCACAAAAGCGCCGCATCGAGGTCGGGCACACGCACAATTGTGATACCGCCGACTTGCTCCTTGCTCTCTATGAAAGGCCCGTCGGTCAGTACGATGTCGCCGTTTTGGTGGCGCAGAACCGTTGCCGAATTGGAGGCATTGAGTCCGCCACTGAAAACCCATACGCCGGCAGACTGCATTTCCTTTTGCAGCGCCATTACGTCGCTCACGATCTTGTTGAGCACAGCCGGCGGCGGCTGGCTGCCGCCGGCGGGATAACAGACGCTCAATAAATACTGCTTCATGGTCGGTTCCTTCACTAGCCGGCGACATGCCGGTTGTCATCCCCTAAACGAACGACGGAGGGCAGTTTCGACAGCATGTCGAGGAGAAGCAAATAGGCCACCCGCCCATGGTCTCAGAAATCGATTCTAGCGAATCCGGGTAGGGGACTCGGTCCGCGCATGAGTCGGTGTAGAGTTGGCACAACGGGGGGCTTCGCATGGCAGTCGGTATACCAGTGCTTCGCGCACTAGGTCAGAGCGCGTGGCAGGTCGTGGTTCGCGAACCGGGGGATCGTTTTTTGAGTGCACCGCGGCCGATTGCGCCGTATGCGGAGCGACACTGGGAGTTCGCATGGTTGAGTGTCGCGGCGTATCAGAAGACGGCTGCTGGGGCGAGGGAGATCGCAAGACGGGTCAGGACGACAACCAATCTGAGCGCGGGCCTTGTCGATGCGAATCCGGACGCAGAAGGTCGTTTAGGTGCGGCTGGGTGGAAGCGCCGGGATCGGTCAGTCATGGCCCCATCGCCCGGATAGTTCGACGCAGCGCGCCAACCTTCGATAGAAGCGGCCGTTGCAAACAATCTCGATGAGATCGAGACGGTTCTGAAGGCGCACGGTGCTTCGCTCTAGCCAGTCTCCCGGGCGCGTCGCTCTAGCCAGCCTTGCCGAAGGAGGCCGCTCGGCCGTGGGGCAACCACGGTCGGGCGGCGCTTCGAATCGACCGGCCAGGCGTGTGGGGTAAGTCCGGGGGGTAGCGCTACCGCCCGGATTTCATGAACTAGCTCTCAGAAACCAGGCCGATTTTACCCACCCATTTCACGTAACGCTGCGCTCAAGCGACATATGCTTGCAGCGCCTCGATCGTGAGCCTTGCCGCCAGGCTACGAAGACCCGATCGACGCCGAGTGCAGTCACTCGCAGTCACCGCCACAGCCCCGCGGTGAAAGATCTCCTTGGGCCCTTTCCCCGCCCAGTGTCCAACAACACTGCCCGGCCGCGTAGGAAAGCCCATGTCATCTGGCCAAGAAATACTTGCACAGGACGAGATCGATGCTCTGATCCACGGCATCGGCAATGGCGCTGTGCCGACGGAGGCGCCGCCGGCACGCGATGAGGCGCGCCAATACAACTTCAACCACAACACGCGGATCGTACGCGGGCGGATGCCTACGCTCGAAATGATCAACGAGCGGTTTGGGCGGCTGTTGCGCACCAGTATCTATAACCTTCTGCGGCGTGCGCCGGCCATCTCGGTAGGTTCCGTACAGATCCTGAAATTTGCAGAGTACGTGCGCACGCTGCATCTGCCGACGAGCCTCAATCTGGTGAAGTTCGCGCCGCTGCGAGGCACGGGTCTCGTGATTCTCGACCCAAAGCTGGTGTTCGCGCTCGTGGACCTGTATTTCGGCGGCAGGGGCCGGCACGCCAAGATCGAGGGCCGTGATTTCACCGCGATCGAGCACGAGATCATCAACGCCCTGTTGGACAGCGCCTTCGGGAATCTTCGCGATGCGTGGGCGCACGTGGCCGACCTGACGATTGAAAAGGTGGGCTCCGAGATGAACCCACACTTTGCCAACATCGTCAGTCCGACGGAGATCGTGGTCGTTACCCGGTTCAGCGTCGAGCTCGACGGCTGTGGGGGCGACTTTCACGTGACGATGCCGTACTCGATGATCGAGCCGCTGCGCGAAGTGCTCGATTCAGGTATGCAGAGCGATCGCGTCGAGCAGGATGACCGCTGGTCTCAGACTCTGAAGCACGAAGTCGGCGACGCACCCGTTGAAGTACGCGCACTGCTCGGGCACACGACGATGACGCTCGCGGACCTGATGAACATGAAGGCTGGAGATGTCCTGTCCACGGACTTCACCGGCACTCTGACGCTGTTCGCGGAGGACATCCCCATGTTCCGCGGGATGTACGGAATGTCCCGGGGGCAGCAGGCCGTAAAGGTTGGCGATCTCATTCGCCGCACGCGGGCGGGCGCCGTCGATGAGCGCGCGCCGAAACGGCCCGCCACTTCGACAACAGGCGCTTCTGCCACTACACCATTGGTCACAACATCCTAAGGGGGCTCGATGAGCAGTGCGCTTAGATTCCTGGTTGTCGATGATTTTTCGACGATGCGCCGGATCGTAAAAAACCTGCTGCAGGAGCTCGGTTACGCCAACGTGCAGGAGGCTGACGACGGCAGCACGGCGCTGCCCATGTTGAAGAGCGGCAATTTCGATTTTGTCATCACCGATTGGAACATGCCGCAACTGCCGGGGCTGGAGCTGCTGAAGGCGGTACGGGCCGATCCGAACCTGAAGCATCTGCCGGTGCTCATGGTGACCGCCGAGGCGAAGCGCGAGCAGATCGTCGAGGCGGCCCAGGCGGGCGTCAGTGGCTATGTGATCAAGCCGTTTACCGCGCAGATCCTGGGCGAGAAGCTGGCGAAGATCCTCCAAGCGCGCGCTTCGGCACGCAGCTGACCCAAGATGCCAACTGCAAACGCATTGGGACCTGTATGGGAGGACTTGCGGACCTTGAACGCAAGTCTGCAGCGTACGTTGGATGAATTCCGTTCGACTTTCCATCGCGCCAGTGTGGCGGGAAAGGAAATGCCCGATGCGCGCGTGCGGCTGGACCATGTTCTGAAGCTCACCGAGGAGGCTGCACACCGCACATTGGATCTGGTCGAGCGCTCAGGTCCGCTGGCGGATCGATTGGCCACGAACGCTACCGCTCTGATTGAGCCAATTCGGGCTGCGCGCGCCGCCTGCCGCAGCAGCGAAGCCGAGGAGCTGTTTTCCCGGGTGGAGAGCTTTCTGACGAGTGCCGAGCGGGACGGGGTGGCCGTGCGGGCCAATCTCGACGAAGTATTGATGGCCCAGAGCTATCAGGATCTGAGCGGTCAGATCATCCGTACTGTGATCAAACTCGTCGTCGAGTTGGAGCGCACGCTCACGCACTTCTCCAAGTTGGCCGGAGAGCGGCCCGCCGGCGAGTCAGACCCCGTGGCGAAGCAGAGTACCGACAGCCATGGCCATGGGCCGGCGATTCCTGGCGCGAGCGTTGATGCGGTCGGCGAGCAGCAGGATGTGGACGCGCTGTTGGCAATGATGGGCATGTAAGTGATGCGGGCGTTGATTGCATTCGTGAGGCAAGACCATGACCGAAGCCACTGTAAGTAACTCGCTGCTGCGGCTGGGCTCGACGACCCTGCGGAACGTGACGGCGTTCCAGGCTGAGCTCGCCGAGCGCCTGGATGAGAGCGGCTCCGTGCGAATCGACGCGAGCGCCGTTGAGCGCATCGATACGGCAACCCTGCAGCTGCTGGCCGCGTTCGTCCGCGATCTGCGGGCCGATGCCCGGCTGGTCGAATGGACTCAGTGCAGCGCGGTGTTGCGCCGCGCCGCCCACGCGCTGGGATTGACTGACGCGCTGGACCTTGGCGCGGAACAGACCTGAAGAAGAGCCATGGCAGAACTCGATCTGGCGCAATTCCACGATACCTTCTTCGAAGAGAGCTTCGAGGCGCTCGACAGCATGGAGGCTGCACTCCTCAAGTTGGATGTCGGTGCGCCCAACCCGGAAGGCGTCAACACAATATTCCGCGTTGCGCACTCGATCAAAGGCGGCGCCGGTATGTTCGGCTTTACCGACGTCGCCTCATTTACTCATACGCTCGAGACGCTGCTCGATGAGTTGCGATCCGCCCGTATGCAAGTGACTACGTATATCGCGGATCAGTTGCTTCGTTCGGTGGATGTGCTGCGCGCCATGATGCGCTCGGTACAACGCAAAGAGCCGGTCGACATGCAGCGGGTGGCCGATCTGCAGTTCGATCTCGAGGCTATTGTTGCGAGTAAGGGTGGCTCGGCGCCCGCGGCCGCTCCCGGATCGGTTGGCGCGCCACTCGGCGCCAACCCTGGGGTGGTTGAAGTGGCTGCGGGCGCCGAGCCCGTGGGTGCGGCTGCTGGCGCATCAGTGACGAGCGGCGGTTGGGAGATTGGCTTCCGCGCTTTGCCGGAGTTGCTCCTGCGCGGCAATGATCCGCTCGCCATCTTCAGCAGTCTCGGGGAGTTGGGACCGTTGCAGGTGACGGTGAATCTGGATGCTCTGCCGCGCTTACGCGCGATCGACGCGGAACGCTGCTATTTGACCTGGAAGCTGCAGCTGACATCGGATTGCTCACGAGAGCAGATTGATGCCGCTTTCGACTGGGCAGCGGGCGATTGTGAGGTGGTGATTCAGCGGCGCGAGCCGCAGGGGGTCGCTGCAGGGCAGTTGTCAGATTCCGCGGGTGTACTGCCCGGCGAGGGCTCGGCCGCGCAGACGCGCGGCGCGGCGCACACCGCGGCCGGTCAAGCAGCGGCCGGTCAAGTGGCAGCAGCATCGTCCACCGCACCGGTTGCTGGCACCGCACCCTCCGGGAGTGCCACCGCATCGGTTGCTAGCGCCGCATCCTCCGGGAGTGCCACCGCATCGGCCGCTGGTGCCGGCGCATCCGTTGCGGGATCCGGCCAATCGGCCGCACCGGGATCGGGACGCGCCTCATCACCCGCACAGGGCCCGGAAGCAACCAAGGCAGCCGGCGCGGAACATAGCTCGATTCGCGTCAGCATCGAGAAGATCGACGAGCTCATCAACACAGTGGGCGAGCTGGTGATTACCCAGGCCATGCTGAGTGAGGTGGGCCGCAAGCTCGAAGGGCCTTTCGCCGAGCAATTCCGCAGCGGGCTGAGTCAGCTCGAGCGCAACATGCGCGAATTGCAGGAAAGCGTGATGCGCGTGCGCATGCTACCCATCAGCTTCACCTTCAGCCGCTTCCCGCGCATGGTCCGCGACCTGGCGCAACGGCTCGGCAAGCAAATCGAGCTGAAGATGACCGGAGAGCAGACCGAGCTCGACAAGACAGTCCTCGAGAAGATCGGCGATCCCCTGGTGCATCTCGTGCGCAACAGCGTGGATCATGGCATAGAGTCCCCGCAGGCTCGCGTGGCCGCGGGCAAGCCCGCGGTTGGAACCGTCCATCTGGATGCCTGTCACCGTGGCGGCAGCATCGCCGTGGAGATTCGCGACGACGGTGGCGGCCTGGACAAGAACCGGATCCTCGCCAAGGCTCGCTCACGCGGACTCGTCGGCGCAAACGATGTTCCGACCGACGATCAGATCCACGAACTCATATTTCTGCCGGGATTTTCGACAGCGGAAAAGACGACGGACGTATCCGGCCGTGGCGTGGGAATGGACGTCGTACGCCGGAACGTCAAAGAGCTTGGCGGCAAGATCGAAATTGCCAGCGAGCTGGGCAAAGGCTCCCGCTTCATCATCACGCTGCCGCTGACACTCGCAATCGTTGACGGCCAGTCCGTGTCCGTGGGCACGGAAACATACATCGTTCCACTCACCTCCATCATCGAATCGCTGCAGTTGGAATCGCAGAGCGTCAGCCGGCTGTCAGGGCGCGGCGAAGTATTCTCATTCCGCGGCGACTATCTGCCAATCGTACGTCTGCATGAGGTGTTCGGTGTGAAGCCACGCGCCAGCGCGCTGCACGAAGGACTCATTGTCGTCGCTGAAGGCGACGGCCGGCGCATTGGCCTGTTTGTCGACGAGCTGTTGGGGCAGCAGCAGGTTGTGATCAAGTCGATGGAGACCAACTATGGGCCCATCGAGGGCGTAGCGGGGGCGACCATTCTCGGTGACGGCTCCGTCGCGCTCATCCTGGATCTGTCCGGACTCATCCGCGTGGCTTCGATGCGCGCGGCCGCCTGAATGCACCGACTCGCGCGACCGAAGTATTACGAGGATTCACATACATGACAATGAATGCAACAGCGAACGCGAGTGCACCGGCATCACAGCAGGTACTGACATTCGTGCTCGGAAGCGAGACCTACGGCGTGGATATCCTGCGTGTGCAGGAGATCCGCGGCTGGTCGTCGGTCACCAAGATCCCGCACGCGCCGCCCCATGTGCTGGGTGTGCTGAATCTGCGTGGCTCGATCGTGCCGATCGTGGACATGCGCAGGCAATTCAATCTCGAGCGCGCGGAATACACGGCGGTGACCGTCATCATCGTGCTATCGGTGCAGTCTCGCACCGGCAGACGTGATTTCGGTGTGGTGGTTGACGGCGTTTCTGACGTTGTGAATGTCAATGCGGCCGAGGTCAAACCCGCTCCCGATCTTGCTTCACGTGCCGCGACCGAGCACATCCGTGGCCTGATGCCGGTCGCGGACCGCATGGTCGTCCTGCTCGATATCGATCGTCTCATAGGTCACGAGATGGGCGCGCTGGGCGACGCGCTCCCCGAAGAACAGGCATCACCCGCCGTCCAATCCGCGGCATGACGCCGATCAAACTTGAAAACACAGAGGGCCTCGTCTCATGAACTGGTTCAATAACTTGAAAATCACCGCGAAACTCGCGCTGTCCTTCGGCGTGCTGCTCGCGATCATGGCCGGTGTCGGCACGGTCGCGATCATGCGGCTCAATGCGGTCGCTGCCAATTCGCGTGAAATTGCGCGCAACTGGCTGCCCAGCGTCGAGTACCTCGACGCGATGAATACCGCGAAATCAGACATCCGCGTCGAGCAGTTGCGCTACGCGATGGCTACGACTACCGAGGAGCTGGCGCAGTTCGACAAGGCCGTCCAGAACTCGATCGCGATGCTCGAAGAGAAGAAGCGCCTATACGTTCCTCTGATCGCCGACGAGGTCGAGCGTGGCATCTGGAATAATTTTGACCGCCAGTGGCAGGCGTACCTCGAATTCTCCAACAAGCTGAGTACCGCAGGCCGGCAAGGGAAGCACCAAGAAGCGCTGCAGATGATGCTGGATACCCGCGACGTCTACGTCGCGCTTGGAGACGCTCTGAAGAAGGATGTTGACCAGAACGTTTCGGGTGCGGACAAGGAGGTCAAGAAGGCAGAGGAAATCTACGCATCGTCCCGCACAATCGTCATCGCGCTGATCCTCGCCTCGATGGTGGTCGGTGTGCTGATGGCGCTGGCGGTCGGGCGTGCCATCGGGCAGCCGCTGGGCGCAGTCATCGAGATCTTCAAGCGGATTGCCTCCGGCAAGCTCGACAACACAATCGAGGCGACCCGCCAGGATGAGCTGGGCGTGCTGCTCTTGAATCTGAACGAGATGCAGACCCAGATGCGCAAGCTCCTGGCGGAAAGCCAGGGGCAACTTGCGGCAATCAACCGCGCCCAGGCGGTCATCGAGTTCGAACTCAACGGCACCGTCGCCTCGGCAAACGAAAATTTCCTCAATGTGATGGGTTACCGCCTGGAAGAGATCAGGGGGCAGCATCACAGTATGTTCGTGGACCCGGTCTTCCGCGCAAGCGACGAGTACCGGCGCTTCTGGGAAAAACTGGCGCGCGGCGACTATGAGTCGGCCCAGTACAAGCGCATCGGCAAAGGTGGCAAGGAAGTCTGGATCCAGGGCAGCTACAACCCGATCCTGGATGCCAACGGCAAGCCGTACAAGGTCATCAAGTATGCGAGCGATGTGACCGCCCAGGTGAAACTGAGCCAGCAGATGGAGGAGTCGGTGGCCCAGACCCAGCAGATCATCAAGGGAGCCACCGAGGGCGACCTGGCCAAGCGCCTCGACGTTCGCGGCAAGAGTGGTGATCTCGCGAAGCTCGCGGAGGCCATCAACTCGCTGTTGGAGAGTGTTGCCGATATCGTTTCCAACGTGAAGCACTCGGCGGGGGAAGTGCTGCGGGGGGCCGAGGAGATTTCACAGGGCAATGCCAACCTTTCGCAGCGGACCGAGGAGCAATCCTCGTCACTGGAAGAGACAGCGTCGTCCATGGAGGAAATGACCTCCACGGTGAAGCAGAACGCCGACAATGCGGGCCAGGCCAATCAGCTCGCCACTGCTGCGCGCGACCAGGCGGAGAAGGGTGGGGCCGTCGTCGGCAACGCCGTCAGGGCCATGGCCGATATCAACGACTCGTCCAAGAAGATCTCCGACATCATCAGCGTCATCGATGAGATCGCATTCCAAACCAACCTGCTCGCCCTCAATGCCGCTGTCGAAGCCGCACGTGCGGGCGAACAGGGGCGTGGCTTCGCCGTGGTTGCAACCGAGGTGCGCAGTCTCGCCGGCCGCTCTGCGACGGCGGCCAAGGAGATCAAGGAGCTGATCCAGGACTCCGTGCGCAAGGTTGAGGACGGCTCACTACTCGTCACCCAGTCAGGGCAGACGTTGGAACAGATCGTCCTGTCAGTCAAGAAGGTATCGGACATAGTCGCGGAGATCGCGGCAGCTTCGAGAGAGCAATCCTCCGGCATCGAGCAGGTCAACAAGGCCGTCATGCAGATGGACGAGATGACGCAGCAGAACGCCGCGCTCGTCGAACAGGCAACGGCTGCTTCGCAGTCGATGGCGGACCAGGCGCGCGATCTCACCAAGATGATGGAGCGATTTCAGGTAGGCGATTCCGGCTCGTCAGGCCGTACGACCAGGGTTGAAGCAGCACCTGCTGCGAGACCTGAACGGCGCTCGGCCAGCCGGCCTTTTTCGGCAAAACCGCGAGTGGCCGCGAAGCCTGCGGCAGTCGAGCCGAGCGAGGCGCCGGCCACACGCCGTAAAGCGGCCGCCAACGGTGGCGATGCCGATTGGCGCGAGTTCTAGACGAAGCGACGACCACGACAAAGGAAGCGATGACCGTGACAAGAATTCTAGCAGTAGATGACTCGCCGTCGATGCGCCAGATGGTGGGAGTGACCCTGAAGAGTGCAGGCTACGACGTACTGGAGGCCTGCGACGGACGCGAGGCGCTCGACATTGCGAAGCAGCAGGCGCCAGTTGACCTCGTTATCACGGACGTCAACATGCCTAACATGGACGGGCTCACGTTGGTACGGGAGCTGCGGATGTTGCCGCACTATCGCGGGGTACCGCTGTTGGTGCTGACGACCGAAGCGAGCGCAGAAAAGAAGCTGGAAGGCAAGGCCGCCGGAGCCACGGGCTGGGTGGTGAAGCCATTCAGTCCGGATCGGCTGCTCGCGACCATCGCCAGGATCATTACTTGAAACCTGTATCCACAGCGGGAAGGTTGGACGAGATGACGCAAACCGCCCAGAACATCGATGCGGCACAGGCGATCGCAGCTGCGGTCGCGCAGATCGAGCTCGCTGTGCGCGAGGTTCAGCCCGCCGTGGAGCAATTCGGGACGCTCATCGACCACATGGCCGCGGGCCTGGGTGGGCTGCGGACCGCCCGGCCGCGCGATGCCGATCCCGATGCGATCTCCGTGTTTCCTGATGAGTTTGATCGAGCCGTCGCGGGGCTGCAGACGGACGTTCACGGAAGTATCACACAGCTGCAGTTCTATGACCGCCTGGTGCAGCACCTGACACACGTTCAGGACTTTCTGGCAGGCGTTGCCGGCCAATTGGCAAGCACGGCGGATGGCGCGGATGACGCGTGGGGTGTACTGCGCGATAAGCTGCGCACACGCCTCATTTCCGAGGCCCAACGCGAGCTGCTGGATGCGGTTCTGCCGCCGCCGGGAGGGGCGCAGTTCAACTCCCGGCAGGCACGCGAGGAGCACGCGGCTCAGGGCACGATAGAGTTGTTTTGAGATGGAAGCACGACTGCGGGAATTTGCCTTCAGCGATGAGGATTTCAATTCGCTTCGCGGGCTCGTGCGCAAGCACACCGGCATCAGTCTCTCCGATGCCAAGCGTGAGTTGGTGTACGGCCGCCTGTCGCGGCGCCTGCGGGCCCTTGGACTCGACTCGTTTCGCGACTACCGCAACGTGCTGAGCAGTGATCCCGACGGGCAGGAGATGGTCGAGTTCTGCAACGCCATCACGACCAACCTCACGTCGTTCTTCCGGGAGTCACACCATTTCGATTATCTGCGCGACCAGGTCCTGCTTCCGTTGGCCACACGGCCGCCGGGGCAGCGCCTGCGCATCTGGTCCGCGGGCTGCTCGACCGGTGAAGAGCCTTACTCGATCGCAATGACCGTCCGCGAGTCCCTGCCGGAGGCAAACCGTCATGACATCAAGATCCTGGCGACGGACCTGGATTCCGACGTGCTTTCCCGGGGCCGCAAGGGTGTCTACACGGAGGATCGGGTCAAGGGAATGTCCCAGGCGCGGCTCGCTTTCTTCCGCGAGCAGATCGATGGCGCCACACGGCGCTTCACCGTGACGCCCAGCCTCCGCGAGCTCATCACCTTCAACCAACTCAACCTGATGCACGAGCTGCCGATGCGAGGCCCGGTCGATGTGATCTTCTGCCGTAACGTCGTGATCTATTTCGACAAGGAAACGCAGCGCGACCTGTTCCGGCGCTTCTCGCAGCTGCAACGGCCAGGCGATATCCTGTTCCTGGGTCATTCGGAGAGCATGTTCAAGGTGTCCGATGCCTACACGCTGGTGGGCAGGACGATCTACAGGCGCAACGAGTCATGATCCAACCGCTACCCGGCCACGAGCCGGCGCAGGATTGTCCCGCCACCCTGCCGGGGTTCAAGCACATTCATCGCGCCTGGGACCGGCAGAATGACCGCTGGGCCGCGCGGATCCTGCCGGGGGAATACTTCGTTACGTGCAGCGACGAGATCATCACCACGGTGTTGGGATCATGCATCTCCGCCTGCGTGCGCGATCCGGGCCTGCGGGTCGGCGGAATGAATCACTTCATGCTGCCGGAGGACATCACTCACGGGTCGAGCTCCTGGCTCGATCCAAGGGCCGGGTTGGCGACGCGCTATGGCTCGTTCGCAATGGAGAGTCTGATCAACGACCTCATGAAGCTCGGTGCGCGCCGCGACCGGTTGGAGGTCAAGCTCGCGGGGGGAGGGCGGATCCTGGCCTCGATGACTGATGTTGGCGAGCGCAACATCCAGTTCGCTCGTCACTGGCTGAGTACCGAAGGACTGAAGATCGCCGGTGAGGACGTCGGCGACTCCTATCCGCGCCGCATCCAATATTTTCCGGCGAGCGGCCGCGTGCTCATGTTTCGCCTGCGCAGTCCCGATCACAGCGCCGTGGTCAGCCGCGAGAGGGAGTACCTGTCCAATCTGCAGCAGACGCCGGCGGGTAACGACGTGGAGTTGTTCTGATGGTGGGTGGGCCAAGCCGCCGCATACGTGTGTTGATCGTCGACGATTCGGCGCTCGTGCGCCGGATACTGAGCGAGTTGCTGGCGGCGGATCGCGAGGTGGAGGTCGTCGGGACCGCGAGCGATGCTTACATGGCGCGGGACAAGATCAAGCAGTTCGATCCGGACGTGCTGACCCTTGATGTCGAAATGCCGAAGATGGACGGCGTGACATTTCTGCGCAATCTCATGCGATTGCGCCCCATGCCGGTCGTAATGGTTTCGTCGCTGACGGAGCACGGAGCGGAGGTAACATTGGATGCGCTCGCTGTGGGCGCGGTGGACTATCTTCCAAAGCCCAAAATCGACGTAGCCGCAACACTGGGTGACTATGCCGAGGAGCTACGCGCAAAGATCAAAGCGGCCGCCAAGGCGCGGGTTCGTCAGTACTCGGGCCCGGCGACCTCCGCCGCGGCGCTTCCTGAAGTAACGCCCAGGTATACCGCCGACGCTGTGCTCGCAAAGACGCCGGCACCCCGGCAGTTCCGGACGACGGATCGCATCATCGCGATTGGTGCGTCTACAGGCGGAACGGAAGCGATAAAGGACGTACTTATCCGCCTTCCTGCGGATACCCCCGGTATCGTCATCGCACAACACATCCCAAAAGCGTTCAGCACTCCGTTTGCGCGTCGAATGGACGCATGCTGCCAGATGACGGTGTACGAGGCGGAGGACGGGCAACAGATCCTGCCGGGACACGTGTATATAGCTCCTGGCGATCGCCACCTGCTGCTGGTGCGCGACGGCGCACGTTACGTTTGTAAGTTGGATGATGGTTCGCCGGTAAACCGCCATAAGCCCAGTGTCGATGTCCTGTTTCGTTCCGTCGCCCAGCAGGCAGGCCGGAACGCGATCGGCGTGATTCTCACTGGCATGGGAAAGGACGGAGCGACAGGCCTGAAGGAAATGCGCGATGCGGGCTGTCCGACGATCGCTCAGGATGAGGCCACCAGTGTTGTCTGGGGTATGCCCCGTGAGGCGGTGCTACTCGGCGCCGCGGCGCAGGTCCTGGGCTTGCTGGAAATTCCGGTCAGGTTGCGTGCGATAGCCGATTCAATGGATGTCACGAGGGTGGGTGCCTTCGGCTAGCGCTCTGCCATGGCATCTGTCACCTCATGGCAGCGGAGAGCCGTCGGAGCGCCGGCGGACCTGGTCGGTCTCGTTGCGGAACTCCGCCTCGAACAATAACCGGTTGGGCGGAATCTTAAGAAACCTGTAGATGCGTCGTGACTGCAGCGACAGCCGCACATCGGGGATCAGCTCGATGTTGCCCCCAAGCAACCCCGAATTGATCTCGTGCACCAGGCGAGCCTCCCCGGTCAGCCGCGAGCCGAAGTTGAGGTTGTCGAATTCATCGAAATAGATCACCGCGCCATTGGGAATGCGGTCGATGAGCCGCGTCAGCACGGTGCGCGCGGAGGAGTAATAGTCGCAGTCGATCCAGATCAGGATGGGCGGCTCATCTGCCAGGCAGGTCAGGAAGCGCGCGTCGATCGAATCTTCGAAGTAGCCGGGATGGATCTGGTAGTTCGAGTAGCGCTGCGCGCAATAGTCCTCAAGTGCTTGATAGTTGCCGCGGAACTGACCTTGGGCCCAATCGTCGCCATTGAACCAATTGCGGTCGCGCGGATCGTTGGAAGCCGGCATGCCCTCGAAGCTGTCGAAGGTGTGTACTGTCGCCCTGCGTTCCAATCCAAGGTAGCGGGTTGCATACAGGAGTTTCGCAAACGAGTAACCGTCGGACGTTCCAAACTCGAGGATCGAGAAACGTCCGGCTGAGGACTCAGCGAATTCGCGCAACACCGCATAAACATGGTCGTAGCGATAGAAGGCGAACAAAGCATCCCGCAGCATGCGCCGCGGCCGGTCGATGCAGTTCAGGTAGAAGGCGGTCTTCAGATACTCCCCGGGGAGCAACCGCGCGGCGGCCTGCAGCAGGCGGATCTTTCCCGGCCGCCTGGTGTAGTCACCCTCGGGGAGGGGTTTGCTCAGGCTCATGTTGATTCGCACATGGGATTTGTCGCAAGAACTATTCCCTTGGTTCCCGTACTCCCGCAGGACTTGGACCTCCAGCGCCGCCAGAGGTTCAGCGGCCGATCGGCCTCAGCCGGTGTCAGAGTTTGCAAACAACGCGCGTTCCAGGAGCGCCTGCGGCAAAGGTCCAAACTTCAGGCACTGGTGAAAGGATGCAAGATCATCCTTGCGGGCCGCTTTCCCGTGCAGCGGGTGTAACTTTGCCGCTTCCTGCCGGGGCAACTGCAGCAGATGCCCTGGAAGGGTCTCGTGTTAGGTGACTGAGGGCAGCGACCAGATTGGGCGATCCCGGTCTTCGCTCGCAGTCAGTCTGCGCACCTCGATGTTTGTGTTGATAGCAGTTGTGAAAAGCGGCTGCAGCGCGGGAATAATGGCGCGGAGGTTGTTGTGCCTTGATGCGTCGGGCTTGGTCGTGGCGGCGGTTGTGCGGCCACGACCACTCAGGACCACCCTTCAGCGCAGTCAGTCAGTGATGAGGTCCCGGTAGGCGTGCCACGTGGCATGCCCTAGAACCGGCGCAACAATGATCATCCCAAACAGAAACGGTACGAACCCGATCGCGGTGAGGGCGACGATGAGCGCGGCCCAGACGATCATCGCCGGGAGATTCCAGAACGTTGCCTTGGCACTGATCCACATGGCATCGATTGCGCTCGCATGACGGTCGATGATCAGTGGGACAGCGACCACGGAGAGCGTGAACACGATTCCCGCCAGCACGGCTCCTGAGCCGATGTAAGCCAGCATCTGCGATCGGCTCGCGTCATCCGACAGGCTGCCCCACAGCGCGTCGCCCAAACTCGGCGCTGACGCATGCATTGCCGACTGCAGCAGGATTCCCGAGAGCACGAACCATGCAGCTGCCACGATCGCGAGCACTACCCCGAAATACAACAATCCTTCCGGGTTGCGCGTCATGCCCTGGAGCGATTCATCAAACCCGATGGGCTCGTGCGCCGCCCGTCGCCGGGACAACTCGCAAAGTCCGGTCGTCATGACAGGCCCAATGAGCAGGTAACCTGAAATGGCCGCGGCGACCAGGTATGGGTGACTGCTCCCGAGCATCAGCAGCACTCCACCCAGCGCGGTAATCAACGCGCCATGCGCGAGACTTGCGGATTTCATGTGGCGAAAGTCGTCCCATCCGCGGCGCAACCACTCAACCGACTGGCGGGCCGAGACGCGGCGAATGCCGACGTGAAGAAAATGATGTCTGCCCAGAATGACGTGATTGGCCATGGAAATCTCCCGCTGCCACCCTTCACCCTATGCACGCACATAGTACGCCTGGGTTTTATCCAGGGCGAACGGTAAACTTCGCGCCCGTACGCGAGATGCCTATCACGTTGTAAACATTACGAAAAATGGCGAGTACCCCCACGATGCCGGTCGAGGGAGCTCGAAAGAGGGTAGCCGCCTGCGTTGTGAAGCTCGACAACGGCGAGGATCCTTTTGACGAACTGCGGGTGGGCGTCGCCAACGTGACACTTCGAGACGCCGCTCAGCGCGCGGGTATCGGAAGCCCATGCGCGGCACGAAGTGGCACAGGGGAGGGAGGCGTGCATCACCTCTGCCGCGATGCGCACGACAAGCTGGTGCGGACAGGGCCATTGGTACCCGGAACTACGTGCGGTACCGCCCCGACTGGTTGCCTCTCCTCGTGTCCAATGTTGCTCAGGCGGACTAACGGAGGTCCACATGTACACCGAGACATGAGAATCGCGCAGATTGCTCCGCTGTATGAAGCTGTGCCGCCGAAGTTGTATGGCGGCACGGAAAGGGTCGTCGCGCACCTTTGCGATGCGCTGGTGGAGTTGGGGCATGAGGTCACCCTGTTCGCTGCGGCCGATGCGCACACGAAAGCGCGGCTTGTCGCGGTGCGAGATCAGCCGATCCGCCTCGATGCTGCGGCGCTGAGATCCGATCTTGCCGCACACTTGACCATGCTGTACGAGGTCAAACGACGGTCCGCGCAATTCGATATCTTGCACTTCCATGTGGACCTGATGCATTTTCCGATGTTCGAACAGCAGGCGCATAAGACCGTCACCACCTTACACGGTCGCTTGGATCTCAAGGATCTGCCCTCAGTTTACGCACGCTGGCCACGCTTCGGGCTGGTATCCATTTCCGATGCTCAGCGCAAACCGCTGCCGAGTGCCAACTGGCTCGCGACCGTTGCACACGGCGTGCCGCCGTCCCAGTACACATTCAAGGAGCACCCGGCCGGTTCGTATCTTGCTTTCCTGGGTCGCATGTCTCCGGAAAAACGCCCGGATGTCGCGATCCGCCTCGCACTCCGCGCACGCATACCACTTAGACTCGCGGCGAAGGTGGATGCCGCCGATGTCGTCTATTTCGATACCGTCATCAAACCATTGCTCGACGATCCCCTGATCGACTTCATTGGCGAAATCGGCGATGAGCGTAAATCGGAGTTCCTCGGCAACGCGGTCGCACTGCTCTTCCCCATCAATTGGCCGGAGCCCTTCGGGCTGGTCATGATCGAGGCAATGGCGTGCGGCACCCCGGTCATTGCCTGGAATTGTGGATCGGTGCCGGAAGTCATCGATGAGGGCGTCACCGGCTTCATCGTGAATTCGGAGGAAGAAGCGCTCGCAGCGATCGCGCGGGCCCCCGATCTCGATCGGCGCCGGGTACGCGCTGCCTTCGACAGGCGATTTGCGGCAACGACGATGGCGCGCGCCTATCTGGATGTGTCCGCGCAATTGCTCGATGCGCAGCGACTGGGGCGGGCATCATGAGCACAGCGGCAGGCGGGTTATGAGCTTGGTGGATGAACCCGGTGAACGTCGAGGACTGCTGCCACGATTCACGCTGAAGGACGCGAACACTTTCCTGCTCGCCGACGCCCTCGGAGATATTCAGGGGAGCGATGACGGGTTGTTCTCGAACGATACGCGAATGTTGTCGCGTTTCGAACTTGCCGTCGCTGGCCGGCCGCCATCGCTCCTGGGCGCGGCGATCAGCCAGGACAACACGCTGTTCACGGCCCATCTGACAAACCGACCCTTGCCGGCCCTGGGCGAGCGCTCGATCCCCCAAGGCGTCATTCATATCGAGCGCAGCCGGTTTCTGTGGGAGAGTCGGTTGTATGAGCGCTTGAGACTTACAAACTTCAGCGACCTCGATGCGCAAGTGCCGTTGAAGCTTTCGTTCGCCGCCGATTTCGCCGACATTTTCGAGGTTCAGGGTCATGTACGCAAGGAGCGCGGCGAGAATCTGCCTGCCGAGGTCAAAGGCGCCACGGTGCGCTTGGCCTACCGTGGCCGCGACGATCTGGTGCGTTCGACGGAAATCGAGTTCTCGCGGCTACCGACAGCGATATCGCCGCAGGAGGCTGAGTTTTTGGTCGAGCTGCAAAGGGGCGACTTCGCGGAGATGTTCATCGAGATTGGCGCGGAAGAAGGCAACATGCCTTCGCCGGAACGATTTGACAAGGCCCTGCAGCGCTTGTCAGTGAGCATGCAGAACCGCCTGCGAGATGGCGCGTCGATCAGCACATCAGGGCGGCTTTTCAACGAGTGGATTGACAAATCGTACTCCGACCTTGTGTTGTTGACGACAGCCCTCCCGACCGGCCCGTATCCCTACGCCGGCATTCCATGGTTTGCGACCCAGTTCGGGCGCGACGCGATCATCACGTCGCTGCAGATGCTGTGGCTGAATCCGCAGCTTGCCGCGGGCGTGCTTCGGTTTCTCGCCTCCACCCAAGCGCAGGAGGAATCCGCGTTCCGTGACTCCCAACCGGGCAAGATCATGCACGAGATGCGACGTGGCGAGATGGCGGCGATGCGGGAGGTTCCCTTCGGCCAGTACTACGGCGGCGTAGACACGACGCCACTGTTTGTGATGCTTGCGGGCGCGTACGAAAGGCACACCGGCAATCGCACGGTGATCGACGAGATCTGGAAGAATCTGGTCGCGGCCACCGAATGGATCGAGCGGCGGCTCGACAACAGTCCTACGGGATTTCTCGATTATGCACGCGGAGAGCAGACCGGTCTGGCGAATCAGGCCTGGAAAGACAGTTACGACTCGATGTTCCATGCGGATGGACGTTTCCCGCGTGGACCGCTCGCGGTTGTCGAGGTGCAGGGCTACGCCTACGCGGCGCTCACCGCAATGTCGGAGCTCGCTGCGGTACGCGGTGATCAGGGCAGGAGTGCCGCCTGGAGGGCACGTGCTGAGCGGCTATGTGCAGCCATCGAGCACAGGTTTTGGGTTCCAGAAATAAACTTCTACGCGATTGCCATCGACGGCGACGGGCAACCGTGTAGCGTGCCCGCGTCGAATGCGGGGCACCTGCTGTTCTGCGGCGTGCCGAACGAGGAACGCGCAGCAATCGTTACGAAGCAGTTGTCATCGAGCCGTTTTTCCAGCGGCTGGGGCATAAGGACGCTGGCCAACGGCGAGGCCCGCTACAATCCCATGTCGTATCACAATGGCTCGGTCTGGCCGCACGATACGTCGCTATGCGCAGCGGGCATTTCGCGCTATGGCGGGCGCACGCAGGTGGTGCAGATCCTAAGCGAGATCTTCGAAGTGGCGAATCACTTCGCCATGCGCCTGCCGGAGCTGTATTGCGGCTTTCCGCGCATCACCGGGCAAGGGCCGGTGCCTTACCCGGTCGCCTGCCTGCCGCAGGCATGGTCCTCCGGTTCCGTTTTCATGTTGTTGCAGGCAAGCCTGGGAGTTCGCATCGACGGCTGGCGCAAGGAAGTGCACATAGAGCGACCGCTGTTACCCAACGGCATCGAGTCGCTGAGCATCCGCGATCTGCCCGTAGGCGACGTGTGCATCGATCTGGAATTTCATCGCATCGGCGAGGAAGTCGTCGCCGTACCCGCGAAGCACGTCGACTGCGGCGTGCGCGTGTTGGCGCACTTGTAGCGTGACCGCGGATGCACGGGCCTGTCCGTTGCCCGGTTCGCCTGCTCACACCCAGGCTGAGGTAGCCGCGTCCTGAGTTGGGAGTCGCGCAGCTTTCGCGTGGCTCCACATCCTGCCGCCAAAGCGCCCAGCAGCAAAAGCACGAGCCACATCAAGCGCCGGGCGTAGCTTGCGAATTGTTGCGGCCGCAGCAATGCAATCAACTGCCCGAGTCCCTCGTGCGGCTTGATCCGATTGTTCACATCGCATTGCGTAACGAGCTGGCCTCCAGCCCCACAGCAACCCGCTGGATCTCCTGTTCCAACAGCGCGAATGCCGCGCAGATCTCAGGTACGGGATCCGCAGCCGCGTCCGCGAAACTGGCGCGCATGCTATGGACGATGCCAAGCACGTTCAAAAGGTCCGCGCGCCGATCCTCGACGGCATCCAACAGCGCTTGCGGGAGTACGCCACCGGCCAAATCAATGGCGGCCTTGGCGGCGGACCCTGCAGGCGGGCATTCAACGATCCTCAAGCGCTCGACCTCGTTCGGTGCGTTGCAGGATGCTGCAGCATTGGGGCGCGTCGCGGGATGTGGGCTGACAGATATTTCCATGGCCATGACAAATCTCCTGCAGATCCCGCTTCGGATGAGCCGGGTGTGGCGAGCGATCCTATCCTGCGACAATAACACTGACGATTGCGAATTGATCAACTGTCGACATGGCTGAGGCGTTGGCGACGCGGCCGGCCTGCAGCAAAGCAACATTCGACACGGGAAGACCGATGGCCTGTTGCCTGACAGTACGCCAGCGCACAGAACTGTCGTGGCTTGCGCGCGATCCTGCGTAAGATGCGCGTCGTTCTCGCCTGACGCAAAAATGAGCTTCACTGCAGCAAGGTTGTCAATAGTGAACGCAGAAGTGCAGACGTCCAGCGGCGTTTACTGGCCGGTGCCGCCTTTTTTCAAACTCGCCACGCCGCTACCGCCGGAGGCCGGCATGGAATGCGACTTGCAGCTCGCCAAGGGGCGCATGTTGCATGAGGAGCTCAAGGCGCGCATTTCCAAGGAATACTCGAGTCTGGAGGGGCGCACGGTCGAAGGCAGGGCGGGTGGGGGGGCGGCGGCGGGCGCTGAGTCCAACGGAACCGGCCGTCATCCCAACACCACGCAAACGAAACTCGCGGATCTCACGAGTCAACTGGCCAGGGAGACGCAGCAGTCCGGGCGGTCCAGGGAAGTCACGGTCGATGCCCGGGTATCAGAGAACACGCTCGTAAGGCTGATCAACAAGATCATCATCGAGGCCCATGCACAGGGTTCATCGGATATTCATATTGAGGCCAATGCCGGCAACAGCGTCACCCGGGTGCGCTTTCGCAAGGATGGCGAACTCGAGGACTATCTGGAGCTGCCGCAGGGATACAGCAATGCGCTCGTGTCCCGGATCAAGGTGATGGCCGAGTGGCGGCGGAATTCAGGGCGAGGCGTTTCTTCACCTCGATACTGTTCGCTACCGCCGGCGTGCGGCCAGGCATCGCGATCTTTCCCAGCTCGCAGCAGCGAGTTGATGGGCGGCAAGCTTGTGTCGAACTGTATGTCCACGATACTGCCGCGCACGGACACTATCGTGCCCACTGTGGCGGGAGCAGCGGTTGAGTCAGGCATGCGCTTCAGTGATGAGGCAAGCACGGCCGGCAGGATACTCGTTGCAAATGGCCGCCTCTGTACGTAACAGAACATAGGGTCAAGGGATGGCCGTCGCAGTGCGAAAGGAGCGGCTATCGCGGATCCCGGGGACCTTATCGACCGATCGCTCGCTGGCTCGATGGACTGCAGGAAGGAACTCGCGACGGGTACCGCCTCCCGCAGATCGCGGGTAAACTCCCACGCCTGCCCCGGTAGCTCAGTTGGATAGAGCGCACCCCTCCTAAGGGTGAGGTCACAGGTTCAACTCCTGTTCGGGGCGCGTCTTTGAGGGGTCGCCGGTTCAATTCCGGCCGGGGACGCGATTTTCACCCCTGCAAGAAAAAAACCTTTCTACTCATACACTTGCGTCAGGACAGGGCACCCGTCCGCGCCGCTGTTGGAGGCGACGCTGCAGGCAAAAAAAGACGCCGGCGGGGGGGTAGGAGTGCCGGGTGGACGGCTCTATTGGATATGTGACGCGGAAGGAAACGCGAGAACGGTCAAATCACCGCAAGCGCTAAAGACTGCAAAGAGGGGGGCCATGAGCAGCAACTTGCTGAGAAGAATTGACATCCTGGGGTCATTATCTCGCGTCGTGTGCGCGACAATCGCACTGACGCTAGCCACGCCGATGGTAGCGGACGCGGGCGACATTCCGGATGTGGGGCACGTCGTGAAGATTCCGCCCCAGCCACCGGGCACGGCCCTGCAGGAGCTCGCCAAGCAGAGCGGCATTCAGATCATTTTCTTCTCTGAGTTGGCCGAAGGGCACGATGCGCCCGCATTGAACGGACAATTCACTCCCGCCAGTGCGCTCGGCATTCTATTGCGCGGTACCGACCTCACTTTTCATCAGCTGAACGAAAAAACCATCCAGGTGATACCGGGAGCGAAGTTCCGCAAAACATTGAACGAGTCAGCGGCGAACTCGCCGCCACCTGTCAGCTTACCGTTGTCCGATGCCGGGGTCGCGGCAATCGGCGAGCCGAGGTGGCCTCTGCGGCTGGCACAGGCCCAGACCCAGGAGCCCTCACGAGCGTCCGCCGAGGCCCCTGTATCGGAACCCACGCACGGCACGATCGAGGAGGTGATCGTTACCGCGCGCAAAGTCCGCGAGAACCAGCAGGATACGCCGGTAGCCATTACCGCGTTCAGTGGCGATGCGCTCGCCCAGCGCCAGATATTTGCAACAGATAAGCTCACTCAAGTCGTTCCCAATCTGCAGTTCGGAACCAACGCTCCGCTGGCCGGAAACAACTCCTCGTCGCAGGTTTTCATTCGCGGTATCGGCCAGACCGACCCAACTTCGACCGTGGACCCCGGCGTCGGTCTGTATATCGATGACGTCTACATCGGCTCAGCGGTTGGCAGCCGGATGGACCTGCGTGATATCGGGTCCGTGCAGGTGCTGCGCGGGCCGCAAGGCACCTTGTTCGGGCGCAATACGATCGGCGGAGCAATTCTCGTCTCGACGGCCGATCCGGGTAATCAGTTCGGTGGCACGGCACGCGGCGGTTTCGGCTCTGATCATCTCTATGATGGATTTCTGGCCCTCGACGTACCTCTCACCGATACCTTGAAATCGCGGTTCACCGCGGCGCGCCGCAAACAGGATGGCTACGTTACCCGCACGGATGGCACGGATCTTGGCGACACCAACACCTACACACTGACGAGCAAGTTCCTCTGGCAGCCCACGGACAAGCTCGAAGCCCGATGGCTTGCCGAATACTCCAGTGCCGACGAGCACGGCAGCCCACTGGTCTTTGCGGCGATCAACACCACGGCGACCTTCCCTCGTGTCGCCAGCGCCGATGCCGGCTGCCCGGGCTTCAACGGCAACTTCGCGACGCTGCCGGCGGTGCCCAACATTCCGGATAACCGCTGCGCAAACAACTTCCAGTACGCGGGTCCGTTTCACAACAATGGCACGACACCCCTGAAGAGCACGTTGGAGGCCTGGGGTAGCTCGGTCAATCTCGGATACAAGCTCACGGATGAAGTGAGCCTGAAATCGATCAGCGCGTACCGCAACGTTCGTTGGACGGGTGCGCGCGACGCGGACAACACGCCACTGACGATTCTAAACACTTTCTACAACGTCCACAGCTGGCAGTGGAGCCAGGAGTTGCAGGGTATATATAAGCATGAGGCTCTGACCGGTGTGCTGGGGGCGTACTACTTCAAGCAATACTCGAACGACATCGCCACGGTCGAGCTCAATCCGCCGCCGCCGGGGGTTCAGCGCGACAGCGACAACAATGTCGTGGACAACAAGAGCTGGGCCGTTTTCACGCAGTGGACCTACACCTTCTTCGATCGGCTCGGTCTGACCGCCGGTGCGCGCTATACGCAGGACGACAAGGGTTCGTACCCTGATCAGTACGACTTTTCGGCGCCCAACATCAAACAGGTCCCGTTGCAGTGGTACCGCGACAGATTCTCGGCATTCACGCCTTCAGGGTCGTTGAACTACCGGTGGAATCGGCAGGCGATGACCTACGTGAGCTACGCGCAGGGATTCAAGGGCGGCGGTTGGAACAGCCATTTCAACTCAGTGCTCACGCCGCAGCAGCAGGCGGCGTTGCAGGAGTTCAAACCGGAGAAGGCCAAGAGCCTGGAGGTGGGAACCAAGCTCGACCTGCTCGGCAACACGCTGCGCTTGAATCTGGCCGCGTTCGACTCGCGCTACACGGATATGCAGATCACTTATCGCGGGCCCGCGCCCAACGGCGTGGCTCCCTTCCTCACCAACGCCGGCAAGGCCAGGATCAAAGGCGCTGAAGCGGAGGTGACATGGGCGCCGACCCTCGACTGGAACATCGAAGCGAGTCTCGGTCATCTCGAAAGTAGTATCGATCGACTCGACATTACGCCGCTCGCCGTGATTCCTCCGGGATTGAAGGTGGGTAATCAGCTGCCTTTCGCACCGCGGTGGCAGGGGCACCTGGGTATCGCGTACACCGCGCATGCTTACGGCCTTCGGGGTATACCCCGCGTGGACGCCTCTTATCAGAGCCAGACTTTCTTTGATGCCACGAACACAAGAGAAATTGCTCAACTCGGCGGTTATACCGTGCTGAACGCCTCATTGACCGTAGCCCCCGAGGTGGGTCCATGGCGTGTGATCCTGGGTGTAAACAACGCGACTGACAAGCTGTACGCCATCGCAGGGAATTCGTCACTTTCCACCGGCAGCGGATACGCGGAGATCGCATATGCGCGGCCACGTGAGTACTTCGGAACCGTCAGTTACACGTACTGACACCTCGGCTGCTGCGACCCGGATATGCGCGGCCTTGCCGCTGCGCTTATCCGGGTCCAGATAGCGAGCACGGCGTTCGGCTATCGGTTGTCGCGACGGCTGCGGCCGGCTCCGTTACACTGGGGCCCCGAAGCCGCGAGTCTCCTCCGATGTCGGGTCGCTCCGCGCGAATACTGATACCGCTCGCTGTCGCGACAGCCGCTCTCATGTCGGTCCCAGCGCATTCGCAATGGGACAGTTACGAGCGAATGACGGCCGAGTCCTTGAAATCCGCTCTCGCGCGCACCGCAGGTGCGCCCGCGCAGCTCACCGGCAAGAATTTCTCCAACCTCGATCTGCAGGGAGTCGATTTTCGCGGCGCGAATCTGTCCTCCTCGGTGTTCAACGGCGCGAAACTGATGCACGCAAAGCTTGACCACACCAACCTCACCGTCAGCTTCTTCGAGCATGCTGACCTGTCCGAAGCATCCTTGGCGGGTGCGATGATGTTCTCCGTGCAACTGGCTGGCGCAAATGCGCACCATGCAAACTTGAGCGGCGCGCGGCTCATCGGTGATCTGCGCAGGATTGATTTGAGCAGCGCGAATCTCACCCGGGTGAACGCGGCGGCCGATATGAAGAATCAATCAATGGGCCTCATGAACACCCGCATGGTCAACGCCAAGGCAGCGGGTGCTGATTTCTCGAATTCCGATTTCTCCCGCGCCGACTTCAGTTTCTCGGATCTGAGCGGCGCGCGAATGCACGGGACTCAGCTCGTGCGTGCCGATCTGAGCGGCACGACGCTCGCGGGCGCGGATCTTACGGAGGCGAACCTGCGGGACGCCCAGATAGTCGACACCGATTTTTCCAAAGCCAACCTCACCGGCGCCGACTTCACCGGAGCGACGTTCCGTGGAGCGCGGGGTCTTGATACAGCGATTAAGACGGGGGCACGCGGACTACCGTAACGAGGCGCTATTGCAATGCACCAAAACCGGGCCTCGCGACCCGACTGTCTTGTCGCCTCAAGCACATAAAGCTACGATCTTCGGCTCACTCCAGGAAGCAGCTGGCAAAGATCCACCCGGCTTGATCTGCCGCTGGCGATCGGGTGCGGGGGAATATGGATCATATCTGGACGAATCTGAATGGGTTGACGCAGGCCGCAATCGTCGTCATCACCCTGATCGCCCTTGTGTTCCACGTCCAGTGGACCCGCCGCAATACTGCACTCGGACCGACCTTTCTCACGACCCTGGGCATTTTCTTCTGCTTCACGGGCATTGCGTGGGGCCTGCTCAATTTCGATGCCAGTGACGTTCGCTACAGTATCCCGCGACTGCTGGAGGGCATCCGAACGTCGTTCTGGGCGTCGGTGGCCGGCATCTTCTGGGCCCTGACCATCAAGGCCCGGCTGGCGATCTGGGGTGATGCGAAGCTGAGCGTTACCGCGACCAACCCGCAGGGCGCCACGTTGAACGATGTCGCCGAGTACCTCGCGCGACTGAACTCTGCGCTGGCCGGCAAGGAGGACTCGACGCTGCTGGGCCAGATCAAGCTGCTGCGCAGTGATTCGAACTACCGCCTGGATCGGCTCAATGCGACCTTCGAGGCGTATTCGCAAAAGATCGCGGAGGCGAATTCCCACGCCTTGATGCAGGCATTGCAGGTGGTGATGCGCGATTTCAACACGCAGGTCAACGATCAGTTCGGGGAGAACTTCAAGCACCTCAACGCCGCGGTGGAGAAGCTCGTCACCTGGCAGGCACGCTATGAGCAGCAACTGGTGAGCCTCATTGCCCAGGAAACCGAGACGCGCAAGTCGATGACCGAGGCGGCGGCGCGCTTCACGGAGCTGGTGAAGAGGTCCAGCGAGTTCACGGAGATCGTCGCCTCGCTGAAGCGCCTGCTGGTCGCGCTGAACACCGAAAAAGAGCAGTTGAATTTCTCCCTCTCCACGCTCGGCGAGCTGATAAACCACGCCTCCAAGGGGTTGCCGACGCTCGAGCGGAACATCACCGCGATGACTCACCAGGTGGAGCAGGGGGTGAAAGCCAACCAGGAGGCCATGACCGCCATTCTCAGAAATGCGGCGCAGTCCATCCACGGGTACAACCAGCAGTTGACGGCGTTGCTGGCGGCGAGCATTGCGGCGGCAAACAAGGAGCTGGCGGAGTCGCTGGGACGGCAAATTGCGGGCGCATCGGCAAGCCAGAAATTCGCCCAGGACGCGCGCCGTTGAAAGGCGGGCGCGACTTTTTCCGGCTGCGCCATGCCATAGTCTATGCGGCGCAAGTGCGACGGGGCTGCTGGAGGGCATGACAATGGACGGGGAGCTTGGACACGACAGCGTGGCGGTTGGGGAGGAGAGTCACTGGATTCCGCTCACCGACCTGATGACCGGCCTCATGGTCATTTTCCTGCTGATTGCGGTGTCCTACATGATGCAGGTGGAGGCCGATGCCGCGCGCATCAAGAACGTCGCGGTCGCGTACAGCGAGATCAAGGATGCCTTGTTCGAGGACCTCAACAAGGAGTTCAGGATGGACCTGCCGAAGTGGAAGGCGCAGCTGCTCAAGAGCGATCTGACCATCCGCTTCTCGGAGCCCGAAGTGCTGTTCGCCACCGGCAGCAGCGAGCTCAAACCCGAGTTCCAGGCCATTCTGCAGGACTTCTTTCCGCGCTATGTGCGTATCCTGACTTCGAGCAAATACCGCGACTCCATCAGCGAAGTGCGGATCGAAGGCCACACGTCCTCGGACTGGATCGGGGTTGCCTCGCCGGGCGATGCCTACTTTCTCAACATGGAGCTGTCGCAGGCCCGAACCCGATCCACGCTGGCCTACGTGTTGAACCTGCCGGCCGACCGCGAGCAGGTCGCCTGGCTGCGGCGGTTTGTGACTGCGAACGGTCTATCCTCGTCCAGGCTCATCATGGACAACAAAGGTATGGAGGACGTCGCCAGGTCGCGCAGAGTGGAATTCCGGGTCCGCACCGATGCGGAAACGCGCCTTGCGAAGATCCTCGAGGTCACCAAGTAGCCGGCCACCGGCGGATCCCCGAAAGCGGTTCATTCACCACCCACCATGGAACCTCACGTCATCTACCGCCACAGTATCGCGACCAGGATCCTGCACTGGTTGAATGCTGTGTGCGTGTTCGTGGTGCTGATGAGTGGTCTGCAGATTTTCAACGCTCATCCGCGCCTGTACTGGGGCGAATATGGCGCCAATACGGATACGGCGGTCATTCAGATCGGCAGCCGGCATGCACCGGCAGAAAAGGCATTTCCGCAGTGGGCCACCGTGCCAAGTTGGCAGGATCTGGCCGGCGGGCGGCGATGGCACTTCTTTTTCGCGTGGGTGCTGGTCTTCAACAGCGCCCTGTATCTTCTCATCAGCTTCGTAAATGGGCACGTGCGGCGTGACCTGGTGCCGACCCGGGCCGAGATCTCCCTGCGACACCTGGCGCGCGAGCTCTGGAGCCACCTGCGTCTGAGATTTTCCCTGCGCCACTACAACACGCTGCAGAAACTCGCCTATCTCGCGGTGATCTTCGTACTGGCACCCACGATGCTGGTCACCGGCCTTACCATGTCTCCTGGCATCGATGCCGCGGCACCCTGGCTTCTCGACCTGCTTGGCGGCCGTCAAAGTGCACGGACGCTGCACTTCCTGACCGCGATGCTGATTGTGCTCTTCATCGTGGTACACATCGTCATGGTGATACTCGCGGGTCCAGTGAACGAGCTGCGTTCGATGATCACCGGCCGATTGGAAGTGCCACGGGATGGCGCTTAAATGACGTCTCGGATCCTGACACGGCGCCAAATGTTATTGCGCGGATCGTCGGTTCTCGGCGGCTTGCTGTTGGCAGGCTGCGATCGGCTGACGAATGCGCCGGCTTTTCGGCGGGTGTTGGAAAGTGCGGAAACGCTCACCTATCGCAGTCAACGCTTGGCTCTCGGGTCGGGCGCCCTGGCGCGCGAATTCCGTGAATCGCAGCTGTCGCCGGTATTCAGGTCGAATGGCACCAGCTTTCCGGAATCAGACCAGTACGTTCGGTGGCTCGAAGGCCAGTTTGCAGATTGGCGACTCGAGGTGGGCGGCCTCGTCGCGAAGCCCCTCAGCCTGTCGCTGGCCGCGCTGCGCGCGATGCCCTCGCGCACTCAGATCACTCGCCATGATTGCGTCGAAGGCTGGAGCGCGATCGGAAAATGGACCGGGGTGCCCTTGAGCTCCGTGCTCAAACTTGCGCAGGTGTTACCTCACGCGCGCTACGTGGTGTTTCACTGTGCGGACTCTCTGGGCGGATCTAACGCGGATACTTACTATGAGAGCGTCGATTTGCTCGACGCATTCCACCCGCAAACTCTTTTAGCGTACGAGCTGAACGGAAAATCGCTGCCCGTCCAAAACGGTGCGCCGCTGAGGCTCCGCGTGGAGCGTCAGCTGGGATATAAGCAGGCCAAATACATTGTCGGCATAGATGTGGTCGCCGATCTGCGCGGCATCCGCGGTGGCAAGGGCGGTTTCTGGGAAGATCAGGGCTACGAGTGGTACGCGGGTATCTGACCCGCCCGCTGCGGATTTCAAGCCTCGGACACCAACTGACGCCAGATGGCTACGGGTGTTCGAGAGCGCTCTCACCGAAGTCGTGAGCGGGCCGGTAGTCCCTTGAAGATGCTCTTCGGCAGCCTCACGTGGATGCCGAAGTTCGGCTTGTCCACCAGCTGTGTCACCGCGACATGCCCGGCGATACTCACGAGCTGGTAGGCATGGTGTTTCGTCAGTTTTTTCTCGGCTACGAGAAAATCCACCATTTCCTGGATAGCGCCCCGGGTGGCCACGGTCAGATCCGGATCCGTGGCCATGCTGATGTAGTCAGTGACCGTCTCAGCCCTGGGCCACGTCAATTTCATATCCTTGCGAACCGTCAGCTGCAGCCGGCCGCGCAGCGAGGTCTCGATGGCTGTCTGATCGACTTCGCCATCTCCTTGGGCGGCGTGACCGTCGCCGATTTCGAACAACGCTCCTCGGGCAAACACCGGTATGTACAGGATGCTGCCGGCGATGAGTTCCCGATTGTCGAGATTGCCTGCGTGACGCCCAGGCGGATTGCTGCTCACGCGGCCGGCGTCCGCAGCGGGAGCAACTCCCATGCTGCCGAAAAATGGCCGCAAGGGAATCACGATACCGGGCGCGAATTCGGCCGTCATTGCCTTTCTGTCCAGTGGCAGAATCGTGTACGGCGCCTCAGGCTCGCAATTCTCCGGCAGAAATCCCTTGCAGCCGTTGTACCCATAGTCGATGGGCAGCGAGATCGACAGTATCCTGACTTCCAGCACGTCCCCGGGCTCCGCGCCTTCCACGTACACCGGGCCGGTGAGGATGTGTCCACCCGGTCCTTTGCGCTCGCCCGTGACCTCGTTGACGATCGACTTCAACGACTGTTGGATCTTCTCCTCGGGTACGCCGGCCTTCGCGAGGCCCGCGGGTGTGTTGGTAAGAAGAGTGTCCACGTCGATGATATCGCCCGATGCGATACGCAAAACCGGCGTCGCTTCCGACCAGTAGTAGCCATAGGCGATCGTGGAGGGAGTTGCCTCCAGTCGATGTGTTACCGGTGAGTTGCCATGGGCCGGGAGTGTCGCGGCGGCTGCAAGCAGCGCGGCCAACGTAGCAATGCCGTTTTTCATCCTTGTTCACTCCTTTAGCCCCAGCGCGGTTGCCAGGGCATTTCCCACCAACCTGTCCGGTCGCAGGTAGTCCCTATAGTACGTCGCATTGTTGCGCATGATCTGCTGCCGCAAGGTGGAGTCTTCGATGAGCCTGACGGCCCCATCCACACATTCCTCGGGCGATGTAAATTCGAGGTAGTTCCGGCCGCTGGCGAAGCCCCCCGGCACATCGTAAATCAAAGGCTCGGACAAAACAGCCTTGGCGAAGGCTATGTATTCGGCGAGTTTCCAGCCGGTGGAGCCGTGTAAGCCGGTGCTCGCGACGCAGATCGAAAACGATTGCAGCGCCCGCAGATAACCTTCCTGCGAAGTCGATTCGGGCGGGACGACGAGGTCAGCGTAGCGCTCCAATGTGAATGGGCTGCGGGCGAAGCCACCTGTGAAACGCGGACCAAGGGCTTCTTTCAGCAATCTTATGCACCGTGCCCGCGTTTCGTTGACCCCAATGCGGTCGTCGATCTTCTCCTGGGCTCTGTCCGAGTCATCATATGGATCGTAAGCCGCGACCAGGAACAGGACGTTGGGAGCGGCTTCAAGATCGGGTGCCGACTCCATGTGCGACAGGCGCGGCTGAAATCCAAATCGGTTGCGCGTGTCGAACGCTTGCTTGAATGCCGACAGGCTGGCGCGGGACAGTCCCGTCATCGACAGGCCGCGCCGGATTGCGAAGATATCCGCGGCGTCCGGCAGCACCCGGTAATTCAATCCAAGCGGCAGGACCTTGCCACGGTGGTGTGTCGCCAGTGCCCCGACAACCGCCGGCAGGTACGAGCGCTTGAAGTAGAAGTCGCAGTCCTCGAGTTCGCCCAGCGCGATTTCCTGCGCATCGTGCGTATCGAAGTGCAACCGAAGTCGCCCATCTACGATGACGTCCAGATGTGCGTGACCGGCATCGCTCAGGTGAGGAGCGTCATTCAGGTATTTGATCGGAGTGCGGCGGACCCGCTGCGACAGCCGCAGATCACCGCTTCGCTGCAACAGGTGAAAGCCCGTGTAGAGTTGCTGCAGATGAGGGCTTGTTGACCCGTACAACAGGCGGCACGAAATCACTGACAATGCGAGCTCCTGTAGAACCCCGCTCGCCGCAGGGGTGATCGAAACGTAACGCCCGAGGATCCATTGCTCAGTTACCGTCGTTTGTGAGCCAAGCTTTCCATGAACGGCTCGTCTATACTTCGTAAGCCCGCGGATGCAGCGGCGATTGTGTCGCAGCGCTGACACCAATAACTATTCATTGACAACCTGGCCCATGGAACTGATCGCAGCGACCTCGGGATCCCGTTCGAACAATCTCGTCTTTACCTCCGCCGGCGACCGCTCAAACCTGCGCCGTTGGCTGCAGGGTCGGCGGGATTTCGATCTGTGGGTAGTGTACTACGGCGAGCACACTGGAACCTTGTCCGAGCTGGCCACTTATCATGTCAACCGCCGCGGCTCGAAGTTTCAGAACCTGCATTACTGCTATCAAAAATGGCCGCAGGAGCTCGCCCGCTATGATGCCATCATGGTGACGGATGATGACATTGTCATCGACGCCACCGGGATCACGCGCCTGTTCGAAATCCGCCGCGAGCTCGACCTGTGGGCGCTGCAGCCGGCCTTCCGGCTGGCCGGCAAGGTGAGCTGGGATATCACGGCCGTACACCCCACGGCCAAGCTCAGGTATACCAATTTCATAGAGATGGCCTGCCCGCTGTTTCGTCGCGACAAGCTCGATGCATTCATGGCCGTCTACGATCCGGAGCTCGTCGGGTACGGTGTGGACTGGTGGTTCCTGCACACACTCGGGGCAGAACTGGACAACCGTGTAGCGGTTGTGGACGAGGTGACCTGCATCAATCCTTACGATCGCACCAAGGGGGGCGTGCGCGAAATCGACACGCTGCAATCTCACGAGAGACGCAAGCAAGTCTGGGAGCAGATGAAAGCGCGCCACGGGCTCGATGAGCTCGACAGGCAATACCGCGAATTCCGGCGGATCAACCAATCCTCCCTGGGGGCCGCGGCCGGCCTGTTGCGCAATTTCCCCGACTGGGCGTATTTCAACGCGAAGCGCCTCGCGAGGCGCCTGATCCCGCGCGCAACGCACCATCAACGATAGTCACGTGGACGCACCTATCTATACACGCGGCCGCGCCCGGCGCTCGCTGATCGATACCGTCACCTTCCGCGTGCTCTCCCAGATCATGACGGCCCTGGCACTGATCATCCAGGTGCGCGGGATGTCCGAGCATGATTTCGGCGTCTACAGCTTGTTGTACACCTTCATACCGGTGATCGGCACCCTGCTGTCGTTGGGACTCGAGCAGGTGATGCAACGCTATCAGCCCGAGTATCTGCGCGCCGGCAACATAGCCGGGGCCGCCTGGCTGATGCGCACCATTGCTTCGGGAAGGCTCGCTGCCAACATCCTGATCATCGTCGTCGTGCTGCTGTGCTGGAACCTGGTTGCGCCGCTCTTCAAGCTCACCTCGTATCGCGGCACGTTTGCGGTTTTCTCCTTCCTCATCCTGTTGCAGTTCCAGTCGCGCATCCTGCAGCTTGCGCTGGGCTCGCACATGATGCATCGGTACAGCGTGGGCTCGATGAGCATGCTGTCCGCCGTCAAGCTGGTGGCTTATGGCGTGCTGTACATTTTTCACAAGCTGACCCTCGAGGCGGCGATCTTCGCGGACATGCTCGCGTATGCATGCGCCTACGTGTCACTGCGCGTGGTCTACAACAAGCGGTGCCTGGTCCCGGAAGCCCGCAAGCCCTACCGGCCGCAACCGGATGAGCGCAAGCGCCTGTTGCGTTACGGGCTGTACAACAACTTCAACGATGCCGGGGTGTTCCTGCTGTACTCGACGGTGGACAATTTCTTCATCGCCGCCTACCTGGATACGGTGTCGGTCGGCATCTACTCATTTTACGGGCGGCTGCGGCAGATGGTGGTGAACGCGCTGCCGGCGAAGCTGTTCGAGAACATCATCCAGCCGATGTTCTTTGCCATTGCGCACGAGCAGGCGGAGCGCAACGTGCCGCGTTTCTTCTCCTTCCTGCTGAACATGAACCTGTTGCTGGTGTGGCCGGCGCTGGCGTTCGCGACCGCCTACCATCACGAGATCGTGCAGCTGGTCTTCCACGGCAAGTTCATCGACAAATCGTGGTTGCTGCCCGTCATGATGGGGTTCGCAGCCTTGAACGTCATTGCCGACCCGGTCTCGCTGGTGGCGCAGTATGAGGAAAAGGCTCACATCCTGCTGTTGAGCAAACTGTTCGCCGCATACAACATCCTGGCGATGTTCACCCTGGTGCCGTTCTTCGGCATTTACGGCGCGGCAGTGGCCGGCGGCTCGGCGCAAGCCCTCAAGAACTCATTTATCTGGTGGTGCGTGCGCAAACGGGCAGTGTGGACCAACGCTGGGGCGGCACTGCTGTCCAGCATCGGGATCTGGGGTGCATTTGTCGCCGTCTGCTATGGACTGAAAGTGTTGTTTCCGCTGCCCGGGTTGCTGCAGGTGGCGATGGGCGCGGTCGTGTTCGGCATCGCAGTTCTGCTCCACATTCGCGGTCCGGCGCTCTCCGCTTCCGACAGAGACATCCTGCGATCGGTCATACCTGACAAAGCCGCGCGCATCATGCAGCGCGTGGGCTTCCTGCCGACGTAAGCCGCAAGAATCGGGTGGGTTGCCCGGCCGCTGTTCGCCATAGTTCCGGCTCGCGGTGGCCATAGTGCCACTTGCCCCGAATCATCCCGACCATTGGCTCCCAAGCCAGCCAGCGCGCTACGCTCGCGAGACTCATGAGAACCAACAGAATGCTGCCGCTTGCGGCGTTACTTCTTGCAGCTGCAGGAGTCGCCGGTGCCAATCCAACGCCGGCCCCGGAAAATCCGGGCACGGTGGATACTGCAGCCGAATCGGCCCCGCCCCGCCAGTCGCGCGCGGATGCCTGGTGGACCGGCCCGTTGCTGGCGGCATCGGCCGGGTCCCTCGCGCCAGGCCACTTCCTGATCGAGCCCTATGTGTTTGATGTAATTCCCCGCGGACACTATGACCATGACGGCAGGCGCCAGAGTGTTCCACACGCCAACAACTTCGGCTCGCAAAGTTATGTTCTGTACGGCCTGACCGACCGGGTGAGCGTCGGGCTCATTCCCCGATTCGGTTTCAACGACCCGAGTGACGGGCGCAGCAGCTCGAGAGTGGGCATCGGGGACCTCACCCTGCAGGGGCAGTATGGGCTCACACGCTTCACCGAAGGCAGCTGGATTCCGAGCACCGCGTTCGTGTTCCAGGAGACCCTGCCTGTCGGGAAATACGATCGGCTGGGTGACCGGCCGGCTGATGGTCTTGGCACGGGCGCCTACTCGAGCACGCTGGCGCTGTACTCGCAGTATTTCTTCTGGATGCCCAATGGCCGCATCCTGCGCACGCGGCTCGACCTCTCGTACTCCATCTCCGGATCGGCCAACGTTCGCGATGTCAGCGTCTATGGTACGGGAGAGGGCTTCACGGGGCGCGCGCGTCCGGGCAACTCCGCGCTCATCAATGCCGCCTGGGAATACAGCGTCACGCGCAACTGGGTACTGGCCCTCGATGTTGTATACGAGCACGACTCGAATACCCACCTGTCGGGACTCGATCTGCACGGTTCGGCGGTCCAGGTGAATTCCGGCCCGGGGCACACCTGGAGCCTGGCCCCCGCGATCGAATACAACTTCAACAGCCGGGTAGGGGTGATCGCGGGTGCGAAGCTCACGACTTCCGGGCGCAACGCAACCGCCGTGGTCATCCCGGTGGCCGCCATAAACATTGTCATCTAGCGGTTGGGCCCGACGAAGGTCGGCACTCCGGTTCCTCAACGAGCAGCGCAAGCGTGGGTTCAACAGCAAGGATGTGACTTGCATCACACCGCTTCCCGGTCCGCAAATTGCTGCACAGCTACAATGCAATAGCGGGGGAGGGTATGCAGTGACTTGGAGAACAATAAATTGACACGGATGTGGCCGAAATGAAGCCGGACATGGCGAACGCGGTCGAGGCGTCGACTGAACTCGATATGTCACATTCGCCTCATGCGCCGAATGTATCGGCCGCCATGGACAGGCGCGACGATCCCGACAGGCGCAAGCGAACGTTGTATTCGCTCGTGTACGGCAGCTTCAATCCTCGTAGGCGCAGGGCGCGCCGTACCGATGCCCGCTCCTTGCGCGATCTCGATTGGCACGAACCGCAGTGGCTGGCTGTGGCGATGCTGATTGTTGTCCTGTGTTGCGTGGATGCCGCGCTGACCTTGACGCTGATTGCGCATGGTGCATATGAAGTCAATCCCTTCATGGCTCCCATCGTGGGCGGATCTGCCCTGATCTTCACCTTGGTCAAGGTCGGCCTGACGGGAGCCGGCGTGGTGATGCTGACGCTGGCGGCACGGATGCGGGCATTTGGCAAGATACCGGTCAGTTTTCTGCTTTACGCTGTGCTGGCCGGATACGGCACGCTGGTCGTTTACGAGCTTCGCCTCCTGGAAGAGATTCTGCTGTAGCGCTGCGCTGCGTGGGACCCGCCGATTGGGATCGCGGTAGTCGAAATCCGCGTCGATTTCCTCTAGCGTCGCATTCCGCTAAACTAGCTGCTTGGCTCTTCTGTCTCCCGCATGCTTGAACCGACACCCCTGTACGGCGGAAACGCCGACTTTCTCGAAAGCCTCTACGAGCAATATCTTCGCGATCCGGCGAGCGTAGACGAGCGCTGGCGCGGCTATTTCGAGCGCATTGCGCCGCCCGTCCCCGGTGAGCGGCCGCATGGCCCGATCCAGGCGGAAATTGCCGAGCGGGCGCGCACGCCGCGCGCACCAGTCCCGACCGTGCCCTCTTTGGGCGCTGCTGGAGCGGACAACGCGGCCAAGCAGGCGGCCGTTTCGCGCCTCATCCAGATCTGGACCAATCGCGGCCACCTGGTGGCGAAGGTTGACCCGTTGGACCTCACCCAGCGGCCACGACCCCGCGTGCTCGACCTGGGCTATTTCGGCCTGGCCGAAAGCGACCTCGCGACCGAATTTTTCACCGGCAGTCGCAGTGGCGCCGTACCGAAGCGGATGAAGCTGCGTGACATCCTGGCGCAGCTCGAGTTCATCTACGCAGGGACGATCGGCGCCGAGTTTGCGCACGTTTCGGAATCCGAAGAGCGGCTGTGGCTGCAGGATCAGTTCCAGACCGGCCGCCTGGCCGGCAAGCTCACGCCGGACGAGCAGCGCAATATTCTGTGGCAGCTCACCGCGGCCGAGGGGCTGGAGCGCTACCTGCACACGAAATACGTGGGCCAGAAACGCTTCTCGCTCGAGGGCGGCGAGTCGTTCATTCCACTGCTGGACGATCTCATTCAGAGCTCGGGTGCGGCTGGAGTCGAGGAAGCCGTGATCGGCATGGCGCACCGCGGCCGCCTCAACGTCCTCGTCAACCTGCTGGGCAAGTCCCCATCCGTGCTGTTCTCCGAATTCGAAGGCAGCTACGACTTGAGCCATCTCAAGGGCTCCGGGGACGTGAAGTATCACAAGGGCTTCTCGGCTGATCTGCGGACCGCCAGCGGCAACGTGCATACGGTTCTCGCTTTCAACCCCTCGCACCTCGAGGTAGTCAACCCGGTGGTCGAGGGCTCAGTCCGCGCGCGCCAGGAGCGGCGCGGGGACGAAACCGGCCAGCGAGTGCTCCCGATCCTCGTTCACGGTGACGCAGCCTTCGCGGGGCAGGGCGTGGTCATGGAGACCCTGCAACTTTCGCAGGCGCGTGGCTACTACACCGGCGGTACCGTACACCTGGTCATCAACAACCAGGTTGGCTTTACGACTTCGAATCCGCTCGACACGCGCTCGACCATCTATTCGAGCGACGTCGCCAAGATGCTCGAAGCGCCCATTTTCCACGTGAACGCGGATGATCCGGAAGCAGTGGTGTTTGTTGCGCGCCTGGCGCTCAAGTACCGCATGAAATTCCACAAGGATGTCGTAATCGATCTGGTCTGCTACCGGCGCCACGGCCATAACGAGGCCGACGAGCCGGCTGCAACTCAGCCGGTGATGTATCGCGTCATTCGCCAGCATGCTACGGCCCGGAAGCTCTACGCTGACAAGCTGATCGCTCAGGGTGTGATCACCGAGAGCGAAGCGGCCGCAATGATGGAGCAGTACCGGACGGGGCTCGATGAGGGTCGGCCGCAGGCGCGCGCCTCGCTCGGGATGATCGGCAACAAGTACACCGTCGATTGGACCCCGTACGCGCAGATCGATTGGACGGAGCGTGTGCAATCGGGCGTGGAGCCGCGTCGCCTGCGTTCACTGGGCGAGCGCATCACGGGTATTCCGGAAGGCTTCAGTCTTCATCCGCGCGTTGCGCAGATGATGCTGAATCGCAAGAAGATGCTCGCCGGTGAGCTGCCGCTCGATTGGGGTGCAGCCGAGACGCTCGCCTATGCGGCGCTGATCGAAGATGGTTTCTCGGTGCGAATTTCGGGTCAGGACAGCGGGCGCGGAACCTTCTTCCACCGCCACGCTGTGCTGCACGATCAGAACAGCGACTCCACGTACATCCCGCTCCAACACATTGCCGACCACCAGCCGCGCGTGCAGGTGATCGATTCCGTACTCTCGGAAGAAGCGGTGATGGGATTCGAGTATGGCTACTCGACCACGGAGCCGAATGCCCTGGTGGTGTGGGAGGGGCAGTATGGCGACTTCGCCAACGGCGCCCAGGTCATCATCGACCAGTTCATCAGCTCGGGGGAGGCGAAGTGGGAGCGCTTCTGCGGGCTGGCGCTGTTCCTGCCGCACGGCTATGAGGGCGCAGGCCCTGAACATTCATCCGCGCGCCTCGAGCGGTTCCTGCAGCTTTGTGCGGAATCCAACATGCAGGTGTGCGTGCCTTCGACACCGGCCCAGATGTTCCACATGCTGCGCCGGCAGATGTTGCAGTCGTTCCGCAAGCCACTGGTCGTGATGACGCCCAAGAGCCTGCTGCGGCACGAGATGTCCGTTTCGTCACTCGATGACCTCACCCGCGGCAGCTTTGCGCGCGTGATCGACGAGAGCGACGATTTCACTCCCGCACAGGTGCGGCGCCTCGTATTCTGCAGCGGCAAGGTCTACTTCGACCTGTTGAAAGCGCGTCGCAAGGACGGTATCCGCGATGTTGCGCTGGTGCGCATCGAGCAGTTGTATCCGTTCCCGAGTGAAGAGTACGAGGCGATTCTGAATCGCTACGCCAATGCCCGCGAGATCGTGTGGTGCCAGGAAGAGCCGCAGAACCAGGGTGCCTGGTACCAGATCCGCCACCGCCTGCAGGAGCCGCTGGGTGCGCGCCGCCAGGTGCTGTACGCCGGCCGGGCCCCTGCGGCCGCGCCTGCCACGGGCATCGCCAAGATCCACGAAGCCGAACAACATGCCCTGATCGATGCGGCGTTGAAGTCAAACACGACTCAAGATTCCGCACGCGAAACAACACGCTTGACGGGAAGCGGACCCGCGCCGGCCCCTGCTGCTGCAGTGGCCACCGCGGCCCCTGCGCCCGCGCTGCGAAAGAGCTCATAAATGACCACTGAAATTCGAGTGCCACAGCTCCCGGAGTCTGTGGCGGATGCCGTTCTCGTTGCCTGGCACAAACAGCCGGGCGACTCCGTCAGCCGGGACGAGAATCTCGCCGACCTGGAAACCGACAAGGTGGTGCTCGAAGTGCCTGCGCCGCTGAATGGGGTCATCAAGGAGATCCGGATTCAAAGCGGCACCACGGTGACGAGTGGGCAGTTACTCGCGGTCATCGACGAGGCTGCTGCTGCCACTGGCGCGACACCCGCTGGCGCCGCCAAGGGACAGCCAGGCGCTGCCAAGTCGGCTGCGGCGGCCAGCACAGTCAAAGACGGCGACGGTGAGCCGGCGAAGGACGCCGGCAAGTTGAGCCCGTCGGTTCGCCGGTTGGTTGAAGAGAACAAGCTCGACCCCGGCGCTATTCCGGCCTCGGGAAGAGACGGTCGCCTGACAAAGTCGGACGTCGTGGACTTCCTGGGCAAGCAGCCCAACGGCGGTGCAGCAACTACGCCCAGGGTTGAACAGGCTGCAGCAGCATCATCCGCACCGGCCGCGCGAGCGCCTGCTCCAGCAGCGCGACCCAGCGCTCCAGGCGCGCGATCCGAGCAGCGCGTCCCAATGACTCGCCTGCGGCAACGTATTGCCCAGCGGCTGGTGGAGGCGCAATCGACCCAGGCACTTCTGACCTCGTTCAACGAGGTAGATCTGACTGAGGTGCAGGAACTGCGCGCCCGCCACAAGGATCGCTTCGAGAAGGAGCACGGCGTGAAGCTCGGCTTCATGTCGTTCTTCGTGAAGGCTTCGATAGAAGCCCTGAAGAAATTTCCGGTGGTCAACGCTTCCGTTGACGGCACCGACATCCTGTATCACGAGTATTACGACATTGGCGTTGCGGTGTCGACCGATCGGGGCCTCATGGTTCCCGTCGTGCGCGACGCGGATGCCAAGAGCTTCGCGGACATCGAGAAAGAAATCGCGCAGTACGCAAAGAAGGCTCGCGAGGGCACGATCGCAATCGAAGATCTGACAGGTGGGACCTTCACCATCACGAACGGGGGCGTCTTCGGCTCGCTGCTGTCGACGCCCATTGTAAATGCGCCACAAAGCGCCATCTTGGGTATGCACAAGACTCAGGAAAGGCCCATGGTCGTGAACGGCCAGATCGTGGTCCGTCCGATGATGTACCTGGCGGTGACCTACGACCACCGCATCATCGACGGCCGCGAAGCGGTGCAGTTCCTCGTAGCGGTGAAGGAAGGCCTGGAAGACCCGGGCCGCATGTTGCTCGGAATATAGCAGCCGGCAAAGCCGCGCCTCGGAGATACAACTCATGGCTGATTCATTTGACGTCGTCGTCATCGGCGGCGGCCCGGCCGGCTATCCGGCTGCGATCCGCGCCGCCCAGAACAAGCTCAGCGTTGCGTGCATCGATGAGTGGAAGAACCTCGATGGTACGTTTACCTTCGGCGGGACGTGTCTGAACGCAGGTTGTATTCCGTCCAAGGCGCTGCTCGAATCATCCGAGCTCTATCATCGCGTGCACGAGGAGTTCGCCGTCCACGGCATCAAGACGACGGGTGTCACACTCGAGCTGTCGCAGATGCAGAAGCGCAAGGCTGGAGTCGTGAAAACCATGACTCAAGGCATTCTGGCGCTGCTGAAGGCGGCAGGTGTTACGCCGCTGCAGGGCCACGGCAAGCTGTTGCCAGGCCGCCGGGTTGAATACACCGCTCATGACGGGACGCGCCGCGAGCTGACGGCCAAGAATGTCATTCTCGCCTCGGGCTCGAGTCCCCTGGAGCTGCGGTCAGCGCCCTTCGATGGCAAGCGCATCGTTGACTCGTGGGGTGCCCTGGAATTCGATGCCGTGCCCAAGCGGCTGGGTGTCATTGGAGCCGGTGTCATCGGGCTCGAGCTCGGCAGCGTGTGGCGCCGGCTGGGCAGCGAAGTGGTCGTCCTGGAAGCGCTGCCTGATTTCTTAGGCGTCGCCGACCAACAGCTCGCCAAGGAAGCGCTGCGTCACTTCAAGAAGCAGGGGCTGGATATCCGGCTCAATGCGAAGGTGACGGCTGCCGCCGTCTCCGGCGAGACCGTCAATGTGAAGTACACGGACGCAAAGGGCGAGCAGGCGCTCAACGTCGACAAGTTGGTTGTTGCCATCGGCCGCCGTCCGTACACGAAAGACCTGCTGGCTCCGGGCACCGGTGTAGAGATCGACGAACGCGGCTTCATCAAGGTGGATCACGAATGCCGGACGGGTGCTGAAGGCATCTGGGCGGTAGGTGATGTGGTGCGCGGCCCCATGTTGGCGCACAAGGGCAAGGAAGAGGGGGTCACGGTCGCCGACCGCATCTCCGGCCGCTATGGGGAAGTCAACTACAAGACAGTGCCGTCAGTAATTTACACGGCGCCTGAGATTGCCTGGGTCGGGCAGACCGAGGAGCAGGTCAAGGCGGCGGGCCGTCCTTACAAAACCGGCGTCTTTCCGTTTCTAGCGAGCGGCCGCGCTCGGGCAATGGAGCAGGCCCAGGGATTTGCAAAAATCATCGCCGCCCAGGATGACGATGAAATCCTGGGTGTCCATGTCGTGGGTCCCATGGCGGGCGAGCTGATCGCAGAAGCCGTGCTGGCGATGGAGTATTCCGCCAGCAGCGAGGATCTGCAGCGCACGATTCATGCGCATCCGACGCTCTCGGAGGCCCTGCACGAGGCGGCGTTGGCCGTGGACAAGCGGGCGATCGATTCGATCAACAAGTAGCGTTCGCTTACTTCGGCGCGGCTGGCTTGTTCTTCGGCGGAACGTTCCTGACAATCGGCGGCTGGATGGGAGCCCCGAATACTCTGCGCTTGGTCGGGTGCGGAGCGAAAGAGCTCGCCTTTTGGGGTGTGCCCGCGGGCTGATGGGCCCTGGATATCACCTTCGGAGAAGGTCCCGCTCGTGATGAGGCCTGCGCCATCGCACTACTCACCGGAAGAGCTGCCGCACCGGCCAAAAGCAGGGTCAGGGACAGCCGCGCACGCCGAGCGCGTGTGCCCAGCGACAGGTTCGTAGCCTTCATGATGCAACCTCTTTAGTTAGTCGCCGCGAGCTGTCCCAGCTCGCGGCGGCCGTCTTTCCACACATCGAAGGGGCGAGTGTCCTGATCGCCTTCCAGCTGCATTCGCAAGTGGTGCACAGTCGAAATGAATTGCACAGTGGCGCGGTCGGTACGATAGATCCGCGGCGCGCTTCGGGTGTGCAGGGGGGGCAGCAATGGCTTTGCGATGCCCACCTCCTTCAAACTCCGTCCATCGCGCTGCAGGCGGATCGCCCGGTCATCCGCCAGGAGTATCAACGTGTCGCCCGGATGAGCGCCCGCGCCGAGCCGCGCATCGACCGTCGACCAGATATAAACCAACAGCACGTACTCGTAATGGCCTGAGCGGTTGACGCTTGCGCCGACTACGTCGACGTATTGCCGGGCATTTGCCGCCACGTCCGGATGGGCCCGCGCAAATATGATCGGCGCGGTCACGCTGCTCACCATCGCAGCCGTAAGGGAATCGAGATACTCGTTCGGGTGACGTGGCGCTGCTGCTTTGCACGACAGGAGGCACAGCGAAACGATTGTGAGTACGAGGTTTCGCATATCAGAAGTTTATGCGGTAGCCGATGCTGACGAACAGGCGCGTGGTGTTGCCGATCTCGAGCCCTGCGGGATTCTTGCCAAACTCGGCGCCAGCCTCAGCTTCCAGGACGTGGCCATGGCGCTGGTAGTCCAGGTGGCCATAGGGGGCGTAGAAGATCTGCGTGAAACCGGTATTGGTTGCTTTGCGCTGAAACAGCATACGCGGTCCGATACGCCATGCCCCGAACAGCGGATAACGTGAGATGTACTGCCAGCCGATGATGTTGTAAGTCGGGGTCGTATCGTAGCGCACCACTACCTGGTTGAAATCGTTTGTACGCAGGATGCTGGATCCCAGCAGCTGCACCTGGTACGAAATCTCATTGCCCCCTGTGCCGGTGAACGCTTCGACCCCTCCCGAGGCAGGCGTAGTCGAGAGCTTTGTGTAAAACACGTCGAAAATCGTCTGGAAACGCTCGCCGAGCTGCTTGAGCGCGGAGGCGCTGTACGTTGACAGGACCGGGGTGCGGTCGCGCGCGAGGTTCTTTATCTGCTGCTCGGTGAAGATCTGTTGCAGATCGTTCAACGTGGGCACGATCTGGCCGATGAGTGCGTTCTGCGTAGTGATGATGGGCGCATTGCGATGTTCCAGGTCGAGCGTGACCTGCCAACGATCCGGCAACTGCAGCGTGCCCAGCAGCACCAGTGCATTCAAGGACTGATATGCGGTGTCGTAGTCCACGTAACTGACCAGCGATGCGTTCTGGCGCGCGTATTGGACCTCGGCCCCGACTGCCTGCCGGTCGCGAAGACCATCGTTACGTTGTTGAGTCACGTAGACGCTAGAGTCCCAATGCGACAGAGGCGGCGCAAAATCCAAGGCCAGCGTCTCGAAGCGGCGGTTGGTCTGAACGCCGTCACCGGAGTTGACGACCGGCATGCCGACGGTGCCGCGCACGGACCAGGACTGGGCGAAGTGATAGGCAAGGGCTGCGCCGTCGAAGGTCCCAAAAATACCGTCGGCAACAGTTGTCTGTCGGCCCACACGGCCCCTCAAGCCCAACAGCTTGTCACCCAGATCGAGGAACGCCGTGGTAATCCGGACGCGGTCTTCGACGCCCCGGATGGTTCTCGGCAGAAAGGTCTTGGCGTAGCCAAAGTTAGTCCGGAACCCCGTGGTGAAGCGCTCGCCATCCTTGTGAACAAACAGGTCTGCGTCCGTGAAGATGGCGTTCTGCACGATAGTGGAGAACAACGGTCCGTTGAAGTCGGTTCCGAAACTGTCGCGGCGGTAGACCTGGGATGCCCCACCCGACACCTTCCAGCCGTGGTCCGCTTCCGCACCGGTATCCAGTCCGCCTTTGCGGCCGGCGGCGGAGGCGGCCCGCAAAATCCGCAACCGCGTGCGGATGCGGTCCGCTGCAGGTCCCTTGGGATAGCGCTGCAGATATTCCTCGTATTCGGCCTTCGCCTGCGCCACTTCGCCGGAGCGCTCGCGGGCGAGGCCGAGCAACTCCTGAACCTCGGCGCGCTCGGGAAATTCAGGCTGGCGCTGCAGCTTCGTCAGGATCTGCACGGCCTTGGGATAGTCCCGCGCCCGCAGCGCCTTGCGGCCCTGATCGAACAGGGCGTGGCGCTCGGCGACCGGCAGCGGTGGATCGACGCCTATCTGCTCGACCGCTGGCAGTGGCGGCTCTGCAATTGCCGCGTTGGGATCGTTGGTGATCGAATCGTCGCCCACGGCCAGCCAGGCACGTGGATAGTCCTTCGTCGCGGACCGCAGCACGGCTTCGGCGACCGTGCGTTGATCGAAAGGCCCGGCCCGCAGCCGGTACCATTTCTCACCGCCGGTCTCCACTTGCGACACGAAGGTCTTCGTCTGCAGGCGCTTGGCCGCCTGCTCGAGGGCGCCCGGGTCGAATGGTTGCCGCTGTGATTCCAGGTTCACCGCGTAGTTGCTCGCGGTTTCGCCGCGTTCCGTCACCAGGATGCGGGTCTTTTCCTCCTTGGCTCGCAGCAGCCGGATTCTCATCCCAGTGGCGCTCGCGCCCTGTGCAAGCACGAAAGACTCTGGTTTCGCCCAGGTCAGTGTCAGGGTCACTTCTCCGCCCAGAGAGGACTCCAGGCGGGCGGCGGTGACTATGCCTCTCGGCCCGGATATAGGCGGGATCTCGGTGGTGATTTCGCCGCCGGCTGCGAGTGAGCCTGTGACACCGCAGTCGCGATCGATGCGCAGCCGTAATCGAACCTCCGGGCCCTCGCTGGCAGGCGAGTGGCCGGCGTAGTGCAGTGAGCAATTGAACTGCAGCGTCACATCCACCTGTGATTCGTGCTCGTCGACGTCGATGACGTCGATCAGGCGAGCGGGGCCCTGGGCCTGCAGCCGTGGCGGACCGATGCCCCGCGCCTGTGCTGAAGCGGCGGGAGATGCGACAACAGCGCAAGCCAGCGCTGTCCACGCGAGCGCTGCTTGGAGGAATGAGTGACGGAGCGTGCTAGTGAAAGGCACCGTCGGTCACCTTGTGATGGCCAGCGGGCCTGGGTTTCGCAATCGTGGTCAGTTTCGCGTTCGTATACACGTGGCAGGCGCCCGAGCAGTTCTGCAGCTCGCTGATGTTGTATTTCATTCCGTCGACAGTCTTGTCATGGCCCTCGGGCTTGAAAGAGCCGGCATGGCAGCCGCCGCATCCTGGACGATAGGAGGCAAACTGCCATGTCGCTTTGTCGGTGTTGGTGGTGTGGCAGGCGGTGCACGTCGGGGCGCTGCGATGCTCGCCGGGATATTCGGCCGAAGTGTGTACGAAGGTCACCGCGGACCAGTTCGGATAGTGGTGGCACGTCGAGCAGTCCAGCGAGGTCGTCATGTGATTGGCGACCTTGCCGGTGGCCGCGGCTCCGTTGTGGCAGCTCTGGCAGTTGCCGGCGATGCCGCTGTGATCGAACCGGGCAGGGGTCCAGGACAGAGTGCCGTGGCAGGCGCCGCATTCCTGGGTGGTCGGCACGTGATTGCGGGGCAGGGTTGCCGCCTGCACGCCCGAATGACAACCGCGGCAGGAATTGGCGGCCCTCACGACCAGATTGGCGTGGTCCATCCGAACCGGGTTGAACGCGTTCGTCGTGTGGCAGGCGCCGCAGTTGTTGTCACTGGGAATATGACCCAGATTCTTGCCCATGGCCGACACGCCGTTGTGACAACTGAAACAAGTGCCGCGCGAAGCCGTGTGATCCATGCGGACAATCGGCGCGAAGTTATAGAGCGAGTGGCACAGTTGGCAGTTGTCCTGGGTTGAGATGTGATTTGCGGGCCGCGGCGTCGAGCTGACGCGAGAGCCCATGGCGTGACATCCCACGCAACTGCGTGGCGTTCCTTTGAAGACGCCTTGCTGGTGGCAGTATTCGCATGACAGGTCCCGATGGGCTCCCTGGAGCTCGTAACCGGTGGTCAGATGGTCAAACTGCGTGCGCTGCACGGCCCCCGCGGGCGCCGCAAAAAGCAAGGCCAGCGCCAGTGCGATGATCGCTTTCGAGATGCTTGCCAGACTGGCGCGTGGAGTTCCCCGGAGCATTCGTACCGTCCTTTAGTTTGTCCGAGGTCGCCTGAAGGTGGTCGTGTTGTGACACTGCTGGCACTCCGTTCCGAAGCGCCCGGCATGCACGTCATTGCCGGCATGACACGTTCCGCAGATCATCGACGGCTTGACGACGTTTTGCGGCCTGATGTGGCAGTCGGCGCAACCGATTTTTCCGTGCGCGCCCAGCAGCGGAAAGCGAGTGTGGGCGGCATGATCGAAGTCCCACATCTTCCAGCCATTCGGTGTGTGGCACTCGCCGCAGTCCTTTCCCAGACCGCCGTTGTGGATGTCGTCTTTCGCGTGACAGCCCACGCATTCCTTGGGCGCGTCGTTGAACCGTTGGGTTGTGTGACACTGCCCGCACGTGACGACCACATGCAGTCCCGTGAGCGGATACTTCGACTGATCGTGGTCGAAGTTCACGTCTTTCCACTTCGAGGCGGTGTGGCACTGCTCGCACTTCTTGCCTAACGTGCCGCCGTGCGGCTCATCGGCGCGATGACAGTCGACGCACTCCGTGCCCAGCTTCTGGTCTTTGGCAACGCCGGTGTGGCACACGTGACAGTCGAGGTTCGCGTGCGCGCCTTCGAGGGCAAACTTGAAGCGCGCAAGATGATCGAAAGTGGTGACGCGCCACACGTCGTTCCCGTGGCAATCGGCACACGCGGGTCCCAGCCGGCTTGCGTGCTTGTCGTCCGACTTGTGGCAACCGGCGCAATCCTTCGGTATCGGGTCCTTCAGATTGCCGCTGCGATGGCAGTCTCCGCAGCCGATACGGGCATGGCGGCCCAACAGGGCGAACCCGGTCTCGCGCGCATGATCGAACTTCTGCGAGGCCCAATCAGCCGTGGAGTGGCAGTTGGCGCACTGCGGCCCCTGGCTGCCCTTGTGAACGTCGTCCGGCAAGTGGCAGCCGACACATTGCTTGGGAGTGCCTTTGTAGCGCTGGCCGGCATGGCAGGCCGCGCAGGGCACGTCGCGATGTTTGTTGGTGAGCGGGAAGGCTGTTTTGTCATGGTCGAAGCGCGTCTGCTGCCACGCCTTCGCATCATGGCAGGAGGCGCAGTCGGTCCCCAGGGCGCCGCGGTGCACATCATCCTTGCGATGGCACTCGACGCAGGTGGAAGGGGTCTTGCGATAGGGGGTGGCGGGGCGGTGGCACGCCGCGCACGCGAGCGCCACGTGCGCATCCTTCAGGGGAAAGTTCGTCAGATCGTGCGTGAAGCCTGACTGGCTCAGCTTGTTGATATCCGCGTCGCGGCCCTGGTGCTCCGAGTGGCAGCCGCGGCATTGACCCGCCGTGGCCTGCTGCATTCGCCCGTGATAGCGCGTCCGGGTGTTGATGTCAGCGGCTGTTTCCTTGTGACAGTCGAGACAGAGCGCGGTCTGGCGCTCGCGGTTGGCCCGGTCGTGGCAGCTACTGCAGTCGCCCTCGATCTTGGCGTGTGCCTTGCTGACGGGGCCGGGCATGATGAGCTTCTCGATGTTGGCCGCGTGGGCAGCCGGAGCGAGTGGCGAGGCGAGCAACACAAACAGCAGCGCCTTCGCCAGGGTCCTTAAGCCGAGCATGAAATCCCGCCGTCAGTACACGTGCACGGAGATCACATGCACTATGCCGGCGGCAATGAGCATGAGAAACAACGGCATGTGCAGCACGTGCCACACGGAGAACAACTTCTCGTAAATCCGGAATTCAACTACCTCGCGCGTGAGCTTCATCCTTCTCGAGACGTAGTCGAACGCGACGCGCTCGAATCGGTCGCTCTGCTTGGCGACCGCCTTGTGGCGCGCTGCTGTGACCCGAATGGCTGCCCGAACGTAGCGGCGCAGACGGGAGCGCCCGTTGGAGTAGTTATAGGCGATTGCCGCCGGAGCAAAGATCATGCGGGCCGGACCCCAGCCGGCGACGGCAAGCAGGCGGCGCTCTTCATCTTCGAGCAGGTTGGCGAGCTCCGGCATCATCAGGATCTTGGTGGCGCGCTCTCTGAGCTCGTGCGCGCGCTCCTGCAGCTCAGCGAGGGTGGTCTTGCGCCCATACAGGCCGTTGTGGATTTTCGAGTAGAAGTAGCGGCCGAAAATGCCACTGCCCGAGACTGTCAGCATCGAGAAGAGGGCAATGTTGCTGTTGGTTGCACCGAGACTGAATCCGCAATGGAGCAATATGCACACGGGCCCGACGATTCCCATGATCATGTGTGTCTGGAACCACTTGGGCACGCTTCCCAGGAAACTCAGCGAGCGGACGCGCTTGCGCACCGCGTACAGCAGTTGCGAGAGTATGAGCACGCCTCCGACGATACCGATCGCATAGCCCAGCCCGCTCTTGGGGCTCATGTAGTGGGCCACCGGGAACTGGATGCCGATGATGAGCACCAGCGCCGCACCCGCGAAGATGATCTGTTCGGTGGAAAATCGTGAGCGGGCCGGCTGCATAGGTGTGTTCAGCTGATTTCTCGATCAATTAGAATCTTAACGGGATGGCCGTCACGCGGATTCACACTGGTCACAGTTCCAACCAGATCGCCTGCCTGCGGGAGTGCGTCACCGCTTTTCGAGATGCGCGCCTCTATCTGCACGCTGTCAGCGCTGGAGAGATTGCGGCCGGGAACCATGGCATTCGCATCACTGAGGGCGAAAGTCACGGGCCAGTGATCCGCGCGCATGCGCAGAACCGCGAGTGGAGGTCCGGGCGCATTCGGTTGCTTGGCGTAGATAAACAGGGTGGCGCCAGCGGCCGCACGGGATGCGAGCTTGGTTGCGATTTCCACGGTACCGGAAATCTGCGCTTCGCCATTGGTGGCAGTCGACTTGCGTGCCGGGGTGCCCCGGCTGTCGAGCGCGCCGGCGACTGCTGCCATCTGCTCGCTTGACACTGCAGGTACGTCGGTGGCTGAGTTTCCTGTGCCTGAGGGCGTCGCAGAAGCTATATGCGCCCTTGCTGCCTTCGCTTCCGCCGTCAGGCCCATGTAGTCGTACGACTCCGCCAGGAGCTTCCATTCGCTGTCGGACCCTCCCTTTTCAGCGAGCCGTGCAGCCAGCTTTCGCGTCACATCGTCCAAGGAGCCTGCGCTTGCGGATGACTGCCCCATTTGCTGCGTTGTGTCCGCACCCGTCACTTGCATGGCGGAGCCACGCTCGGATGCGACTTTGTGGTCGGAGGCAATGAATCCCGGCGAGCCCAGCAGGAAATAGATTCCCAGGGCAACGCCGATGAGCGCGAGTGCCGCTGCAATCGGCAGTGCAAATCGGGGTATGGCGGTTCGTGCGTCCTGTGCCGGTCGCTCGCGCAGCCAGGCGCGTACCGTCACCATGATGGCAACCGTAACGAGTGCGCCGGCGAAGAACCAGAACCAATCGCGGGGTGACATAAGCCCTGAGTTAAGTTGCAGGAAAATCTACGGAACAGTTGTAGCCTGTGTTGAAGAAAGCGTCTACGCGTCGCGGTTCACAGACGCGCACAAAATGCGAATCAGTTCACACTAACTTCAGACAGTATTGTCTGTGTGAACAGACGTCTATGCCGCCATGATTCTAAAGGGTAAGTTGTGCCAGCGAAGCGCATGTGCCATCCACCGAGAAATGTGATCTGCGTCAATGAGTGCCTGGAACTGGCTCGTCTATCTCATTCCTCTGTTGCTCGTCTGGACCTGGCAAGTTACCCGGCGTCGTACAGTCGCGTCCAAAGGGCGCGACGCACACATACAGGCGCAGCGTACGGGGCTCAATGAGCCCGTTTCACTCCATCCCACAATAAACGCCGCGCTCTGTGTCGGCTGCAGCGAGTGCGTCAAGGCGTGCCCCGAGAAAGAATTCAACGTCCTGGGGATGGTTGACGGCAAGGCGGAGCTCATCAACGCAGGCGACTGCATAGGGCACGGGGCCTGCCGCACGTCCTGCCCGGTCAATGCGATCTCCCTGGTCTTCGGTACGGCGAAGCGCGGGATTGACATTCCCATCCTGACGCCCGAATTCGAGACTAACGTCCCGGGTATCTTTGTGGCCGGGGAGTTGGGCGGCATGGGCCTGATTCGCAATGCGCTCGTGCAGGGAACGGAAGCGGTGGAGGCCATTGCGCGCCGCAGGCAGCGGCGCCAGGGAATGGTCGACGTCGTCATCGTCGGCGCAGGTCCTGCAGGTTTTGCTGCGTCGCTCACCGCGATGTCGCTCGGCATGAAGTACGTGACAATCGAGCAGGAGTCGCTCGGCGGGTGTGTATTTCAATATCCACGGGCAAAGCTGATCATGACATCCCCGGTCGAAGTGCCGATCATCGGTAGGCTGAAAATCACTCAGACCTCCAAGGAGGAGTTGCTCGAATTCTGGCGCAACGTCGAGAAGAAGACGGGCGTAGCCATCAAGTACCGGGAGCGGGTCGAGAGCATTACCCCGCGGGGAGGTGGATTTCTCGTGCGCACCGCCAAGGGTCAATACGCCGCAGGCTCGGTGTTATTGGCGATCGGGCGGCGGGGAACTCCGCGCAAGCTCGGGGTCCCTGGCGAGGAGCTGTCGAAGGTTGTCTATCGACTGGTCGACCCCGAGCAGTATTCCGGGCAGCGCGTCCTGGTCGTTGGTGGAGGCGATAGTGCTCTCGAGGCCGCGAGCAGCATTGCAGAGTCGACCAACGCGAAAGTGGCATTGTCGTACCGAGGTGAAGCGTTCGTTCGCGCGAAAGCACGAAACCGCGAGCGCTTGGAGTCAGCGCACAGGACCGGGCGGTTGCACATTGTGCTCAACTCGCAGGTGCGGCAGATTGCACCGGACGCGGTGGTCATGGAGCAGAGTGGCAAGCTCATGCGGATTCCCAACGAGGCGGTCATCGTGGCCGCGGGCGGCATCGTGCCGACGGACTTCCTGAAGAACGTCGGGGTGCAGGTGCAGACGAAGTACGGGACGGCATGAACTTGCTTCGGCCCTGTTGGTGGCGGCTGGCCTTTGTGGCAGTAGTGTCGGGCTTTGTAATGCAGGCACCGGTGCGGACGGCGGCGGCGATGGCGCCCGCGCAGGCGGCAGCTCCCGAGGCGTCCGCCGCGATGGCGCCAGCGCAAACGGCTGCGGCACCCGCAGCCACGGCGACTCCTGCGTCGAAAAAGAAGTCATGGAGCCGCCGCCTCGGCGATCTCGCCGCCAAATTGAAGCCCGGCCACGACAAATCGGCGCCTGCGGGTACGCCCGTGGTACAAACTTCGCCGCCTGTTTTGGCACCCACAGCCCCGGCGCCCGTTGCGGCTCCCGCGGTCACAAAGAAGTCATGGAGCCGCCGGTTCGGCGATCTCACGGCCAAATTGAGGCCCGGCCACGACAAATCGGCTTCTAGGGAGCCACGGCTTTCGAAGCCCGGGCCCGTCAAGCGTCATGCACCCGAAAGCGCGCCCGCCGCGGAGGCGAAAGCGTCGCTGAGAACCAAGCAATTCGGCGCAGCGCTCCAGGAACTGCGAACAGCCGCTGAGCATGGTGATGCTCAATCCCAATATCTGCTCGGCCTCGTGTACGCAAGCGGTGTCAGTCCCCAGTTGTCGCTGACCGAAGCCCGACGCTGGCTCGAAGCTGCCGCGAACAAGTCGAATCCCGAGGCTGCCCTGGCGCTATCAGGGTTACTGGCCGCGGGTTCCGAAGAGGACCGTGCCGCTGCTCAACAGTGGCTGGCGCGCGCAGCAAGTGAGGGTCAGCCCATAGCCATGAAGCTCACGGCGTCTCATACGTTGCCGCTCGCACCCTCCCGAAATGCCGCGGGAGATGTTGCGCTCGCTCGTGAGCTACTGGTTTGGGCGATTCGTCATGGTGACGAACAGACGCTGGATGCGTTCATCAAGGCTGCCGGAACTGAGAACGCCGACGAGTTTGGCCGCACGCCTTTGCAGTACGCGGTGATGAGCGGTTCTGAGCTGGCGGTTCAGCATCTGCTTGCCGCAGGTGCGGCCACCGCTCATGCGGATCATTTCGGTGTCACGCCGTTGATGCTCGCTGCTGAAGCGGAAAACGACGCCATCCTCGATGAATTGATCAAAGCCGGCGCGGGTGTTGACGTGAAAGACAGCGTCGGGGATACCGCGCTGTTTTATGCCGCTCGCGTTGGGCGTACCGACCACGCACAGCGGCTGATTGCTGCGGGCGCGGCGCTCGACCTGTCGAACTCGGATGGCTGGACGGTTTTGGACGTGGCCACGAAAAGCAGTCATCCCGAGACGGTTCAGGCACTGCGGAAAGTGGGTGCCGCCGGACATATGAAAACATCGGTGACGCGGGAGGGCTCTGGCGTCGATCCCACGCGTGGTGGCGAGCTTTACCAGGGTTGGCCACCCATAGCCATAGCGGCCAGCCGTAACGACGCGAGGCTGGTGGCAGAGCTTCTGGTTGCTGGAGCGCGCGTGGACGAACCGACACCTCACCGAGATACAGCGTTGTTGGTGGCGGCAAAGTATCGGGCGGCCGCGGCGATTACGCCTCTACTGAAAGCAGGTGCGAATCCCGCTCACTTCGACGAGGGCGGTGAAACTGCGGTGGGTTACGCTGCGGCTCACGGTGATATCGAAGTGCTCGATGCGCTGCTGCAGAAGGGCGTATCTCCCGATACTCGCGGACGTACTGAAGAGCCCGCAGTCGTACGCGCAACTCGGGCACACGACGACATTGCGGTTAAGCATCTGATTGATGCGGGCGCTGACGTCAACCTGCGATCGGCCAGCGGTATGTCTGCGTTGATGGTCGCTTCGGCGACGTCTGATACGAAGATCATGCAGTTGCTTCTTGGTGCTGGCAGTCATGTAGAACTTCAGGACAAGACGGGGCGAGATGCGCTGTGGTTTGCGGCCGATTCAGGCAGTGAAGAGATTGCCGACCAACTGCTTGCCGCGGGGGCGCCCGTTGATGCCAACAGGACTCAGTTCTCGCCGGTCTTTGCAGCCGTACATGCTGGACGGCCCGGCATGGTCGAGCACCTGATCCGCAAAGGGTTGTCGCCCAACTCGAAGGGCGCCAGTGGCGATACGCCTCTCATTGCCGCGGCTGCCCGTGGCGATGCGGCACTGGCGAGGGTGCTCGTTGACGGAGGCGCGACCATCGACGAACAGAACAACGCTGGTAACACAGCGCTGATCGTTGCGATTCGCGAGGGGCACACGGATGTGTGTCGGGTGCTGCTGAAGGGCGGAGCGAATGCCAGGGTTCGTAACAAGGATCGTATCGACGCGCTGGACACGGCCAAGCGCCGCAACCTGTCCGATATAGTGGCGTTACTAGACACCCACTAAGTGCGGGAACAGGGTCGCCCGCCGAGGCCTGCACGATGCCCGCCCCGACGTGGCTATCGCAGCGACTTACTTGCCGGGTCCGAAATCCAAGTGCACTGTCACGCGGGCTTCTGTAGGCAAGCCATCTACAAAGCGCGGATCGTATTTCCACTTGCGAACCGCGGCCACCGCAGACTTTTCAAACATGTCTGGCGGGGTGGCACGGACAACGGAGACGTCTTCGACGACTCCGCCCGACGAAACTGTAACTTCGAGGTCAACGGAACCTAGTATCCCATCGCGTTTAGCTGCGGACGGATAGTCCGGAACTACACGACGAATGAGTTTGGCTTCCCGAACCACCGGCGGTGGTTCGCCTGAAGAAGCACGCCGTGTTGCGGAAGTCGATGTCACCTTTGCTGGTGCCGGAGGCGAGGCATCAGCGGACGGCGCGGATGTTGTGGTTGGGGCAGACTCAGCGGTCGCCACGGATGTTGTGGCTGGTGCTGATCCCATGGGCGGCGCGGGTGCCGCGGCCGTCGTGGGACTGCCGATGCTGCCCGATGCGGCCGCAGCGGCCGGCGCTGGCGGCGTCACAGTCGTTGCCGATGTCGACCGGGTCAATCCCGGGGGCGTTTCTGGCGGCAATCCAGGTGTTTGGGACGCCGATGACTCGTCGCCAGTGGGGTTCGTCGAGGTCGAATTGGTGGCAGGTACCGATGCCGATCGGGCCGACGTGGTCGACGTCGAATCGCGCGCGGCCGCGATTGAGGTCGACGCCGCGGCCCCTGGTGAGGTCGGCGCCGCAGATCTGGGCGAGGTCGATGCCGCAGCCGCGTGTGAGGTCGAAGCCGGGGTCGATGCCGCAGCTACTGGCGCCGCGGCAGGGTGTGACGATGATCCGCCTCGCTTTGAAGTTCCGTGTCCGCTGGCAGAGGTGGAACCGCTCCCTTTCGAAGTATCGCTATGCTGCGCCAACAAACCGTCGAAGAATGCCAGGCGCGGGTGGGATGGTGCGATCTGCCTGAGCTTGTCGACATTCGTGCGCGCACCCTTGAAGTCATCTGCCTTGAAGGCTGACTCGGTTTGCGCGACCAACTCCACCACCTCTTGCGAGTATTGCGGTGCCTGAGCAACGACGGGCGCAGCAGGACGGGGCGCGTCACTCTTTGAGTCGAACAATTTGAATCCGAGCAGGACTGCGGCCAGCACGACAGCCGCACCGCCGCCGACCCTGATCGCCAGGCGCCGGGTGTCGAATTCCTCGGCAGAGGATTCGAAGTTGGACCGGGCCGCACGCGCCATTGCTGCCGCTTCGGCGAACGAATCTGCCTGCGAGGCGCGGGACCGGCCGCCGGACGATCCTTGCGGCGGCTCCAACGGAGGGGTTCGCTCCAAAGGCGGGAATCGTACCGGCGGCGCCCTGTTGGTTGCGCCCCGGGGTCGACCATGCCGCACCGGTCGGCTTGCCTCTGTTGTGAGCGAAGGTGAGGGCGCGGCGCCTCGCGCACCTGGCGGGCCCGCCGCCATGCGACTGGTGGGGGGACCCGCTGAGCCGTTTCCTCGAGGCCGCTGTCCAGGAACGGAACGTGCCCTGTGAGACGGACCTCCTCCTGCGCGGGCATCCGCCCGCTCAACGTCGGGCCGGGGCACGCCTCGCGGCGTTGCCCGGGCGTCGCGTGCGACGCCCCCTCGCACGGCACTGCGCGTAAGTCTCTGCACAGGTTGCGCTTGCTCCATGGAGGCCGCCCGCGGCACGGGTTGCGGTGCGGGAAACTCCTCCGACTCGCCCGATTCCGCAGCCTGCTCGATTTCTTCAGGTGCTTCCGCTGGCGGCTCCCCACTCAACACCACGTGTTGAATATTGGAAGTATCTGCATTGGCGTCCTGGGCAGCGCCAGCGAGATTCAGCGTTGCGATCAGACGATCCGGATCGATGGGGTAGGTCAGCGTTTGAAACAACTCGAAGGGGCCCAACCGGCCCTTGAGCAACTGCAGGCGTTGCCGATCGGCTGCAAATATGCGCAGAACCGACGGCCACCGCTTGGCGATCGTACCGAGCAGCTCGAGCCCGGAACCGTCCTCCAGCCGTTCGGTGGCCACGATGACCTCGAACGTGTTGGAGCGCAGCAAATCGAGGCAGTCGCCCTTGTTCGTAACCGCATCGACGGTATACAGATCACGCAGCGATCGGGCGATCACCTCGTTGCTGGCGGAATCCTGGTCGACGACGAGCACACGCATGCGGGAACGGTACCGGCGTGAGCACATCGAGGGCTCAGCGGCAGGTCACGGTTTCCATATTCTGGCCGAATACACAGTGTTGTCCCGTGCACACAGTGTCATCCGGATGTCCACTCAGCGCACACGGCGTGCATGGATCACATTCGGGACACCGCTCAGCCTGCGCAATACCCGCGCCAGCTGGTCGAGATCGGCCACCGACACGGTCACCAGGACGTGGGCCGAGCCTGCCTCCCGATCGGTCGTCGTGGTCATAGCTTCTATGCTGAGCCGCTCCAGTGCCAGAACATCCGTCACATCTCGTACCAGCTCGCGGCGGTCGAAGGCGTTGATCGAGATTCCCACGACGAGTCCCGCTCCCATCTGCGATGTCCATTGCACCTTGAGCACCCGCTCCGGCTTTACGGCGCGCATCCGGGCAAGGCTGGGGCAGTCGCCGCGATGTATCGTGACACCGCGGCCCAGTGTTACGTAACCCGCTATTGGCTGTGGGCGCAGGGGACCACAACACCTTGCCAGCGTGGTTGGCAGGTCGCCGACTCCCTCGATCTGTACCGGTGAGCCGCTGCCGCTTCTTCGCGGTCTTGGGCGGGCAATGGGTTTGTCGATGCGAAGCGGCTCCGGCTGTACCGCCTCGGGCACTGGCTGCTCGGGTTGCTCGGCATCTTTCTTACGGAACCAGGCACGCACCTTGGCCCTGCTGTGGACCGAACGCAGGTAACCCTGCTCGGGAGCGAGCCAGTCGCGGCTCGGCGTTTCCTGTTTGCCTGCGATGATCTCAACGACTTCACCGTTCTGCAGTGTGTAGGTGAGCGGCACGATCCGCCCATTTACTTTTGCGCCCTTGCAGCGATGGCCCAGCGAGGTGTGGATCTGATACGCAAAGTCGAGCGGTGTTGCGCCACGCGGCAGATCGGTGACCTCACCCTTGGGTGTCAGCGCATACACGCGGTCCTCGAACAGCTCGGTCCGCATCCGCTCGAGGAAGTCGCGGTCGCTCTGCTCGGTGGACGTGTCGTGAGGCTCGAGGAGCTTACGGACCCATTCGATCTTGCGCTCGTACTGGGAATCGCGTGTACCACCTTCTTTGTACGTCCAGTGGGCCGCCACACCGAGCTCGGCATGCTCGTGCATCTCCCGCGTGCGAATCTGCACTTCAACGCTCTTGCCGCCGGGACCGATCACCGCAGTGTGGATCGAGCGGTAGAAGTTGCCCTTGGGTGTCGCGATGTAGTCGTCGAACTCCCCTGGAATGTAGTGCCACAGTCCATGCACGACGCCGAGCGCCGCGTAGCATTCGGGAATTGATCTGACTACGACGCGCACGGCCCGCACGTCAAAGAGTTGGTCGAACGCGAGGTGCTTGCGCTGCATCTTTCTATAGATGCTGTACATGTGCTTGGGCCGGCCATATACCTCGGCCGCAATACCGGCCTTGCGCAATTCGGATTGCAGGCTCTCGCACAATTCCCCGATGTAACGTTCTCGATCGGCGCGGCGCTCATTGAGGGCCGCCGCAATGTTGCGGTAATCGTCCGAATCCAGATAGCGGAAAGCGAGGTCTTCGAGTTCCCACTTGATCTGCCAAACGCCCAGCCGATTGGCCAGTGGTGCGAACACGGCGCGGGCTTCAACCGCGAGGCGCTCCCGTTCCTCGGCCGGCAGCTCGCGCGCATGGCGCAGCCCCACGAGTTGTTCGGCCAACCTCGCGAGCACGAGCCGTGGATCGCTCACCACCGCCAGCAGCATCTTGCGCAACGTCTCTGCCTGGCGCGAATCGAGTCCTTGCACCGGTGACCAGTCCCGCGGCAGCCCCAACTCGCCGAGGCGCACCAGCGCGAGGGCGATGTCTGCCGCAGGAGAGCCGACCAGCCGTGCGAGCTTCTCGGGCGTGACGCCGGGAAGGCCGACGGCAGGCTTCGCCAGAACCGCCGTGGCGAGCACGGGGTCTTCCGTGAGTGCCCCCATTACCTCGGCCACCTCGGCACCAAAGTCCAAGCGGGCAGTCGGGATCTGGGTAGCTTCCTCGATGGCCGTCCGGGCGATCGCTATGGCTTCACGGATGGGTGTCGGACAGAGTTGAATAGTCTCCACGGAAGGGGGCTCAGAGGATCAACATCAGCGGAACCCCGTGGCGTGTCGCCCGTGGCGGTTTACGGCTATCATACCTGCCTGTTTTCCTTGGCGGCGCCGAAGCTTAGCTGCCTGACGGCCTATCTGAGCAATGAAACGGCGGTGCCGGAAGTGTTCGAAAGCATTCGCTGCGAGGCGTATGGTCCTGGCGGCGCAGCGCTCATTGTCGACTGCCGTACTGACAGTCGCGATAGCACGATTGCGCGGGTGCGGCAGGTCGTGGTCGAGCACGGCGGCTATCCCGCCGCACGCGGTGCGGTGGGCTATTTGTTTAACGAGGTGGGACGGCTGGTATTCCCACGTGGCACGGACGCCGCGCGACTGACCAGGGTGGCCGTGCAGGTGGGTGCCGAAGACGTCGTACCAGCTGGGGCGCTTCAGCCGTCGGTGGAAGTGTTGACCGATCCGATCGATTTCGAGACTGTGCGCGTGGCGTTGCAAGCCGCAGGATTCGTCCCGATCAGCGCGCAAGTGACCTACCGCGCTTCGATAACGGTTCCGCTCGAAGGGGAGACGGCGGTGTCGATGCTGCATTTGATCGAAGCCCTCAAAGAACTGAACGACGTAGAGAACGTTTACACAAATGCCGAGATACCGGACGAGGTCCTGGCGCGCTTTTGATCCGCGCCCCGCCGAGCCGCGTCCCGCGCTGGCGGCCAATCTTCGAATCCTGGGTCTGGATCCAGGTTCCAGGCGGACCGGCTTCGGTGTCATCGAATGCCGGGGTGCCGACTACAAGCACGTGGCGCACGGCTGCATTGCCGTTGCGGGGCTGGAGATGGCCGAGCGGTTGCGGCAGATATTCGAGTCCTTGCAGGCGCTGATTTCCGAGCATGGGCCGGGAGAGATTGCGGTCGAGCGTGTGTTCGTCAACCGCAATGTGGATAGCGCTTTGAAGCTCGGGCAGGCCCGGGGGGCGGCGCTCTGCGCCATACCGATGGGAATGCCCGTGTTCGAATATGCGCCACGGGCGATCAAGCTGGCCCTGGTAGGCTCGGGCGCCGCCGAGAAGGTGCAAGTGGCTCACATGATCAAAACTCTGCTGCAACTGGATGGGAAGATTTCACCGGACGCCTCCGATGCGCTGGCCATTGCCGTATGCCATGCCCACACACGCAGGCTGCACCAACTGGCTTCCAACCAATGATCGGCTCAGTACGCGGCCGCATCGCCTCGAAAACGCCACCGCAACTCACAGTGGATGTCGGTGGTCTCGGCTACGAGCTCGAGGCGCCGATGTCGACATTCTTCCTGCTGCCGGCGGTTGGAGAGGAAGTGCGCCTGCTGACGCACCTCGTCGTGCGTGAGGACGCTCACATCCTGTACGCCTTCGCGACTGATAACGAGCGCAGGCTCTTCCGCAGCCTCATCAAGGTCTCCGGCGTGGGGCCGAAAATCGCTTTGGCATTGCTGTCAGGGATCAGCGTCGAGGCCTTTGCGCTGTGCGTGCAAAACCAGGATATCGCCTCGCTGACCCGTGTCCCGGGCATAGGGAGAAAGACAGCGGAGCGCCTCGTGGTCGAGATGAAGGACAGACTCGGACCCACCGCCGATCCTACAATCATCGCAACTGCCAGCACGCCTGCCCCGAATCCGGAATCAGAGGCCTTTGGAGCGCTGGTCGCGCTGGGCTACAAGCCCGCCGAGGCTACGCGCTTGCTCAAGGCGGCGGGTCCCGGTACACACTCCACCGAAGAGCTGATCAGGCGCGCCCTGCAGGGCGCAATCTGACGCATGGCAGGTAAATAAAAGTGGAAGCAGAGCGAGTCATCAGCGGGACCCCGCGGCAGGAGGAAGAGGCCGTCGAGCGGGCCATCAGGCCGCGCCGCCTCGCTGAGTACGTCGGCCAGGCGCAGGTCAAGACTCAACTCGAGATCTTCATCACCGCCGCGCGCCAACGTGCGGAAGCACTCGATCACGTGTTGATCTTCGGGCCACCGGGCCTGGGCAAGACGACGCTGGCCAACATCATAGCGGCCGAGTTGGGCGTCAACCTGCGCCAGACTTCCGGCCCGGTGCTGGAGCGTCCCGGTGATCTCGCAGCCCTCCTGACCAATCTGCAGGCGCGCGACGTCCTGTTCGTGGACGAGATCCACCGGCTCTCGCCGGTCGTGGAAGAAGTGCTCTACCCGGCGCTGGAGGACTACCAGCTCGATATCATGATCGGCGAGGGACCTGCTGCCCGGTCGATCAAGCTGAACCTGCCGCCATTCACCCTCGTAGGCGCAACTACGCGAGCCGGCCTCCTGACCTCACCCCTGCGGGATCGCTTCGGGATCGTCCAGCGTCTGGAGTTCTACGGAGTCGATGATCTTGAACGGATCGTCAAACGCTCGGCGTCGATTCTCAACGCCCCCATTGATGAGGGTGGCGCGCGGCGCATCGCCCAGCGCTCCCGCGGCACACCGCGCATTGCCAATCGGCTGCTTCGCAGGGTTCGCGACTACGCACAGGTCAAAGCGGACGGCGGCATCGACGAGCGTATTGCAGATGCGGCGCTCAACATGCTGGAGGTCGATCCACTCGGATTCGACACCCTCGACCGCAAGTTCCTGATGACCATTATCGAGCGTTTTGACGGCGGGCCGGTAGGCATTGACAGCATTGCCGCCGCCATCGGCGAGGAGCGTGGCACGCTGGAAGATGTCATCGAGCCGTTTCTGATCCAACAGGGGTTTGTGGTCCGCACTGCCCGGGGGCGCATCGTGACGCGCGCCTCCTATCTGCACTTCGGACTCAAGGCTCCGGCGGTCTCTGCAGCCAATCTGCAGCTGTTCGAGGACGGCCGGTGAGTCCGTTCAGGTGGGAGTCACGAGTCTACTGGGAAGATACGGACGGGGGCGGCATCGTCTACTATGCGAACTACCTGCGCTTCCTCGAACGGGCGCGCACGGAATGGTTGCGGTCGCTGGGCTACTCGCAGCGCGCGCTGGCCCAGGAGCCCGGGATCGTGTTTGCGGTGGTGAGTCTGAATATCGAATACCGGAAGCCGGCAAGGCTCGATGATGAATTGCTGATTACCTGCGAGCCGAAGGTCGAAGGAGCGGCCAGCATTGTCTTTGCGCAGCGGATCTACCGCAGTGATGAGGTGACGCAGGGGTTGGATGGCGGCTCGGCCGGCCTGTTGGTAGAGGCAAGCGCACGCGTCGCCTGCCTCGATGCGCGGACCCTGCGGCCGAGGCGGCTGCCGGACTTTCTTGCCGACGTAGACACGCCGGCGGCCGCCGTCACGGCGTCGAACATCAAGGAGCCCTTCTGAATGGGTGAGCAGCTGTCAATCATCCGCCTCATTGTCGAGGCGAGTGTCCCCGTGCAGATCGTCATCGCGATACTGCTGCTGGCCTCGCTGCATTCCTGGGCGATCATCTTCCGCAAGCGCTTCGTCATCAACCGCGCGCGCCGCGGCGCCGACCAGTTCGAGAGCAGCTTCTGGTCGGGCGGCGATCTCGCTCAGTTGTACCGCGCGATCGAGCAGCGCGGCGGCACGACGGGCATGGCCAGCATATTCGAGTTCGGATTTCGCGAGTTTGCGCGGCTGCGGCAACAGGGTGGTATTGCCGCCGATCAGCTGTTGGAAGGAGCGCGACGGGCCATGCGCGTGGCACAGCTGAAGGAGATCGACCGCCTGGAGGCAAGTCTCGCGACCCTTGCCACGGTCGGCTCCACCAGTCCCTACGTCGGTCTGTTCGGCACGGTCTGGGGAATCATGAGTGCGTTTGCCTCTTTGGGTAACGTTCAGCAGGCGACGCTGGCGATGGTGGCTCCCGGCATTTCCGAGGCGCTCATTACAACCGCAATCGGCCTGTTCGCAGCCATCCCCGCGGTCGTCGCCTACAACCGCTTCGCCGACCAGGTGGGCCGGTTGGAAATACGTTACGACGCATTCACGGAGGAATTCTCGACCATCCTGCAGCGTCATGCGGCTCGCGGGCATGCCGGATCCGCGCCCGTGACCGCGCCTGCACCAACGGCAACGACAGCAGTCTAGGAGCGTCAAGAAATGGCAAGCGTCTCGCGCGGCCGACGTCTCATGGGCGACATCAACGTCGTCCCGTACATTGATGTCATGCTGGTGCTGCTGATCATATTCATGATCACGGCGCCATTGCTGACACAGGGTGTGAAAGTGGATCTGCCCAAGGCGGGCGCGGAACCTCTCGATCCGAAGATGCTCAAAGACGCGATACCGCTGGTGCTGTCGGTGGACAGGACCGGCGCGTTGTATCTGAACATCGGCGGCGGTAACCCGCAGACGCCCCTGGACGCGGACACGGTGGCCACCCGCGCGCAAGCGGCGCTGCGGCGCAACCCGGAATTGCCGGTGCTGGTGAAGGCTGACAACCGTGTCGAGTACGGAAACGTGGTTCGAGCCATGGTGATCCTGCAGAAGGCGGGGGCAAAAAAGGTCGGTTTCATCACTGATCCGCTGCCCGACCCCAAGCGTCGCGGACACTGAAAGGATTCGCACGGTTTCCATGATCGAGCGCGCAAGTGACCGCTGGGCCTCGATCGTTTTGTCCGTGCTGCTGCATGGCACGTTGGTTGCGGCCTTGGTGTATGGCTTCTGGACCTATAGGCAGTCGCGGCCGCCAACTCCCACGCTGGCGATCGAGGCGACGGTTGTTGACTCGCGCTCCGTGAATGGAGCAGCTCTGAAAGAGCCGCCGGCGCCGCAGCCGCCCGCGCCGGCACCTGAGCCTGCACCGGTGCCGCCCACGCCGGAACCGGTTGAGCCCACGGGGCCGCCGGAGCCGACGCCGGAAGAACTGGCGCAGCGTGAGCAGGCGCTCAAGGAGCAGGCTCAAAAGGAGCAGGCTCAGAAGGCCCAAGCTGAGAAGGAGAGCGCGGAGCGGGAGGCTGCCGAGAAGCAGCGCCAGGTAGAGGATCAGAAGCAGCAGGAAGAGGCGCAACGCCAGGCCGAGGAGAAACGGCAGGCATTGCAGAAGCAGCGCGAGGCGCAGGAAAAGGCGGACGCAGAGCGCAAAGCGCTGGAGGCCAGGAAGCGGGCGGAGGAGCAGCGTGTTGCCGAACAGAAGCGCGCCGAGGCCGCGCAACGCGAGGCGGAAGACAAGAGCCGGGCGGAGAGCGAGGCGGAGTTGCGCAACAGCCTGGCTGCGGAGGAGCACGCGAACCAGGTGCGCTCGAGCGGTGCGCTCGTGAGCTGGCTGTCCCAGATCACGGCACGGATTCAGCACGCGTGGCTGCGGCCGCCGTCAGCGAGGTCGGGAATTCAATGTGTGTTGCATATAACTCAAGCCCCGGGGGGCGCGGTGTTGAGCGCGCGGATCGAGTCTTGCAATGGCGATCAGGCCGTGCGCGAATCGATCGAGGCGGCGGCTTACCGGGCTTCGCCGCTGCCGCCCCCGCCGGATCCCTCGCTGTTCGAGCGCGATCTGGAAGTCACCTTCAGGCCCGCCGATTGATGTCAAACTTCTCAATAACGCCATGAGATCAAACAAATCCATTGCCCATCGTGCCATCCGGCACCGCCTGTTAGAAATTGCCGGCGCCATCCTGGCCCTGGGCGCCGTGCTTCCGGCCTGGGCGCAACTGAGGATCGAGATCACCTCCGGAGTCTCGGACCCGGTTCCGATCGCAGTCGTACCGTTCTCGCGGGCCGTCCCCGCGGACGGCGGACTCGATGTGGCCCAGGTCGTACAACACGACCTCGAAGGCAGTGGCCGCTTCCGCGCCCGGCAGCGCGGACAGATGCCGGCAACCCCTACGCAAGCTTCCGCCGTCGTTCTGGCCGATTGGAAGAATGCCGGTGACGACTACATTGTCGTCGGCCGCGTGGTGCCCGTGGAGGGCGGCAATCTGGCCGTGGATTTCGATCTTCTCAACACCCTGACTGGGCAGCGGGTCGCAGGCCAGCGGTTCGTCGGGACCCCGAGCGCGCTGCGCAATGCGGCGCACCGGGTGAGCGATGTCGTTTACGAGAAGATTCTCGGGATCCGCGGGGCATTCGCCACGCGAATTGCGTACGTGGCCGTGGATGGACAGCCGCCCGCCCAGAAATTCCAACTCATCGTGGCGGATGCCGACGGCGAAAATCAGCGGCTCGTGCTCGAATCGCGTTACCCGCTGATGTCACCTTCGTGGTCGCCCGATGGACAGTGGCTGGCGTACGTGTCGTTCGAGAACAAGAAGTCGGCTGTCTACGTGCAGTTCGTGCGGACGGGAGAGCGGCGGCAGGTCTCGGCGCGCGCGGGAATCAACGGTGCTCCTGTGTGGTCACCGGATGGGAAGAAGCTCGCGTTGACGTTGGGCGGCAGTAATGGCAATCCCGACATCTATGTACTCGAGCTGCAGACACAAACTCTCACGCGGATAACAGACGACCCGGCAATCGATACCGAGGCGGCGTGGGCTCCAGACGGCAAGACACTGTTTTTCACGTCGGATCGCGCTGGCGGACCGCAGATTTACAGGATCGGTGTGAACCCGGGCGACCGGCCGAAGCGGATCACTTTCGGCGGCAACTACAATGCGCGTCCGCGAGTATCGGCCGACGGAACCCAGCTTGCGATGGTGACTCTCGACAACGGCAACTACCGGATTGCGGTCCAGGAGCTCTCGAGTGGCACGGTGCGCGTGTTGTCCAAGGGGCACCTCGATGAGTCGCCGAGCTTCGCACCCAACGGCGCTACACTGATTTATGCGGAACGGGAAGGCAATCGCGCTGTGCTGGGCACCGTTTCGGTGGATGGCCTGACAGGATTGCGGTTGAAGTCCGAGCAGGGCGAAGTCAGGGACCCCGCGTGGGGACCGTTCGCTCAATAATTTGGTTGCCGCAAAAGCGGCAGAAGGGTGGAATAGGTATGCGAAAAATACTGATCATTCTGATGGCGGCCATGGCGCTGAGCAGCGCCGGGTGCAAGAGCAATAAGCCCAAGCCGGGGCCATCATCACAAACTGAAGTGGGCAATGCTGCCGACACCTCGGGCGCCGATGCGGCCAACGCCGGCAGTGTCGGATCGGACGACGAGGCCGCTGGCCCGCAAGCTGGCCTGCTGGCCAAGCGCATCATCTACTTCGATTTCGATAGCAGCGACATCAAGGGCGACGGCACCGACATCGTGGCCGCTCACGCGAAGTACCTGGCCAGCCATGCCGGCACGCGGGTCCGCCTCGAAGGTAACACCGATGCTCGCGGCTCGCGCGAATACAACATCGGGCTGGGTGAGCGGCGCGCTCAGGCAGTGCGTCGCGCACTGCTGCTGCAGGGCGCCACGGAGTCACAACTCGCTACGGTGAGCTACGGCGCTGAGCGGCCCGCGGTCGCGGGTAATGACGAACCCGCATGGTCCAAGAACCGACGTGTCGAGATCGTGTACCTGGCTCCGGGCGGCCAGCCCGCCGTAGTCCAACCACAGAGGTAAACCTTCCATGACCAGAGTGCTGCCCACTTCCGTCGCCGTTGCAGTCGCTGCGGTCCTCGCTGGGTGCGCCTCGACTCCAGCGGAAGACGACCCTGTCCAGACCAAGCTCAATGACCTCGATGCGCGGGTCGCCCGTATCGAGCGCGTGGTAGCCAACCAGAGCCTGGTGCAGTTGGGTCAGAACCTCGATGAGGTTCAGGCCGAAACGCGTCGGCTGCGCGGGCGTATCGAGGAGCTCGAGCACAGCAACGAGACGTTGAAGAAGCAGCTGGCGAGCAGTGCTGCCGCGCGAGCTGGGGTATACAACGGCGCTGGCGGCCCCGGCTACAGTGCCAGCGGGGCCTCAGCGGGAGCGCCGGGTTCGAACGGCACAGGTGGCGCAGGAGGCTGGGGCAACGCCGCGGGATCTGGTGCAGCAGGTAGCACGGGCGGTCCTGCGGGAGCCTCGGGCAGCGCAGGCGCGGGCGGGGCAGCGGGTGGCCCTGATACGGTGGGTGCCCCAGGTGGTGCTGGCGGTGCGGGGACGGCAGGTGCCGCAGGTGGCGGTGGTGCCGGGGCGGCGGGTTCCGCAGGTGGTGCTGGTGGTGCCGGAGCGGCTGGTGCCGCCGGTGCGGGAGCGGGTGGTGCGGGTACGGCTGCCGCGACAGGTGCTGGAGCGGCGGCTGCGGCCGCGGGGCCGGGAGGGACTGATGTGCCGCCTGGGGGCGCAGGCTCATCGTCTGTTGAGCAGGCGGTGTACTCGCAGGCCTTCTCGGCGCTGAAAGCTGGGAGCTATTCAGTGGCCATCACGGGGTTTAAGGACTTTCTAGCGAGCTATCCCGCCAGTCCGTTGGCGGAGAACGCGCAATATTGGCTTGGCGAGGCCTACTACGTAACCCGCTCGTACGACGATGCCGGCACCGCATTTCGAACCGTGCTGCAGAAGTACCCGCAGTCGCGCAAAGCACCGGACGCCACCCTCAAACTCGGATACACGCAGTACGAGCTAAAGCGATTTGCAGACGCTCGAAAGACCCTGCAAGAGGTGACTCAGAAGTATCCCGACAGCGACGCTTCGCGATTAGCGACGGAGCGCTTGAAGCGGATCCCCGCGAACACACCTAAAGGCTGAAAGGTGCGCACGGGGATTGTGGGTCGGCTGGGGCTCGAACCCAGGACCAATACCTTAAAAGGGTACTGCTCTACCAACTGAGCTACCGACCCGGACAGTTTTTGGTGGGCGTCGCGGCGCGCCGCCCGTGCGGGGCGCGCATCATACACTACGAGACGCCCGCCTGTTCCAGCCCCTTCGTTACCGGTGCTCCACGTAGATGGCGACGCCGCCGCCCACCTTCTGACTCATTCCCAGGTTGATGCCGACGCCCCCGCCAACAGCACTGCGGCCGGAGTACGACTCAGTGCCGCCTCCTGTCCCTATTGATCCTGAGGCCCGATCGCTCATTCCCTCCAGCAGTACTCCATTGGCTCCTAATTTGGCCGCTTCCGTCTTGAGGCGGTTGATGACGGCGTCTGTTTTTCCCTGTGCAGTGAAGGAGAATGAGCCACTGCTGGAGGTCTGGAGCCGCGCGATTTCCTCATACGGGACAGTGGGTGGCCGCGTGTAGACCTGCACCTCATCGGGTGAGATCGGCGGTCGCGCCTGGCCGATCATGACGTGAGAGCTCGCGCACGCCGCGAGCGCGAGCGCCACGAGAATCAGGGTCGCTGATCTGGTATCCGGCATTCGCGCGGATTAACGCCTTCCTGCTGGAGGTTTGTCAATCCGCCTCCCGGCTGATGCGCCGGTACAACGCCGGAGAGTCCACTGCGGCTTGAGATTGGGGCAGCGCAACCCCAACCTATACAGTGTGGTGATCACTTGGAATTAGCGTTCAAAGCTTGGCACGAGGTGTGCACATTGCAATGACGCGTCGCGGGATGTCGCGAACTTACGACATAAGTCTGTCGTATCAGAACCACGACAGCCGCGAGGCCGCGAGAGTGCCACTTATTTCGGAACTATCAGGGGAAGATGTCATGAAAGGGCTCGATTCCATTATTCGCTGGGCTGTGCTGGCGCTGGGGACAGGTCTACGGTGGCTCCGCGAGGAGCTCGGCGCTCAGAACGTCAACATTCGACTCACGGACGGATGTCTGAGTGAGCTCGTTCGGGATGCCGATGAAGCCGCGAGGTCCGGCGGCGCTCACAAGGGGCAGACTTATGTTGAACGGCTGCGGCACGAGCTCGCGCTGCGAGCGAGTTTCATCCAACGCTGGACGGGCTCGGATGAAAAGTTGTCGCTGCGGGACGAAGAAAGTCTGCAGGCTCTTGTAAGAATTGCGCGCAAGTATGCGCTGCCGCGCCGTTGGAAGTTGTCAGATCCGGTCGTCGTCGAGTATCGCCGCACTCGGCCGTCGTATTGGCAGTGGACGGATGACATCGACACAGGCGCCGTTCCGCAGGCCTGAGCACCCTCGATGGGGCGAGCTGACTCGCCCCATCAGTTTGGACCGGGTGCGCCGATGATCGGCGTGGGTTCCGGGTCGAGACTCGCCGCCCGTGCATCAGTGTGATCGGCAGGCTCGAGGCCCACATCGGCGCTTCTGGCCAGATGCCGATCCTGCTCGATGTTGAATGAGCGGCAGGCGAGCAGGTAAACGATGCCCGCCACGGGCAGCCCCACCAACATCGCGACATCGGCCCCGCCCAGCGCACGCGCCACCGGACCTGTGTACAAGCCCGTGCTGAAGAACGGGATCATGACTACAAACCCGATGCCGTAGGCGAGCAGGCCGCGCCAATTCCATTTTCCGTACATGCCGCGCGGGTTGAAGATCTCGCGGATCGAGTAATGGCCCCGGCGGACCAGGTAGAAATCGACCAGGTTGATGGCCGTCCAGGGCGTGAACAGATACAGCAGTACGGCCAGCAGATCGCCGAAGCCCGTGACAAAGTTGCCTGATGCATTCAGGGCCAGCGCCGTGGACACGATTCCGGCTGCTGCCAGGCTCGCAACACGCTTACCCACAGTACACTCGAGCGGCTTGCAGGTGTCAGCCACACTGAGCAGGGTCAGGGAAGCGCCGTAGAAGTTGAGCGCTGAAATAGTGACGAGGCCGAGCAGGGCCCCGATCAAGAGAACCAGCCCGAGCCCGGGGATGATTGCATCGGCAGCGCCTTGCATTGCTGCCGCAACGTCCAACTTCGGCGACATGGCGGCCGCGACCGTGCCGACCAGCATCATCCAGGTGCCACCGATGAAGGCGCCCAGGTAGGTCCACCAGAAGGACGCGCGCACGCCCACGTCGCGGGGCAGATACCTCGAGTAGTCGGAGACGTAGATTGACCAGGAAAGCTGGTATGACGCGGCCGCAAACAGCTCCGCCAGGAAGGGCACCGCCTTGAAACCAGCCGGGTCCCACTGGCCAGCGGGGAACTTCAGGAGGAATGAGGCGCCGATCGAGAATACGGTCAAAATGGCGATCATCAGGTAGGCAAACACCCGCTGAGCGACGTGGATCGTGTCGTACCCGACGATCGCGAGGCTCATGGCGATCACGGCAAATGCGACGATGACTGTGGGCGAAGTGGCCGAGATCGAACCGGACAGTTGGTGCAGAGTCTGGGCGACGAGCACCTGGTTGAAGGCATTGAAGCCGATGAATGCCACCAGGGCGGCCGCCCATACGAGCAGAGCGCCGGTGTAGCCGAACTGGGGCCGGGACTGGATCATCTGGGGAAGGCCCAGCTGCGGGCCCTGCGTCGAATGGAACGCCATGAAGAACGTCCCGAGCGCGCAGCCGGCAATGACGCCGATGGCCGTCCAGAGAAGGTTGCCTCCGAGGCTGATTCCGAGGATACCCACCGCGAGAGTGGCAAGGTGCGCATCGCCCGAGAACCATACGGGCCACAGATGCCAGACCTTCCCATGCCGCTCTGCGAGGGGCACATAGTCGATCGAACGCTTTTCGATGAGTGTGCCGCTGGCCATTGACCACCCGTGCCCCGTGGCGTTTTTTGTTATATTATGACGACAACATTATAAAAGCGAATCGGGTCGAGGCTATGAGACAGGTGAGGACACTGGGTCTGCTGGGCACCGGCGTGATCGGTGGGGGCTGGGCCGCCCGCGTGCTGCATTTCGGCATCGATGTCATTGCCGCTGATGTGAAACCGGAGATGGAAGCGTGGATACGGGGCGCTGTCCAGAACGCGGAAGGCGCTCTGTCGCGGCTGACGTTCGCGCCTCTGCCGCCCAAAGGCAAGCTGTCCTTCACGACCGATCTGTTGCAGATGGCGCGCCAGGCGGATTTCATCCAGGAGAACATTCCCGAGCAGCTCGAACTGAAACAGCGCGTGCTTGCTGATGTCAGCCGCGTCGCGCCTGCGGACGTCATCATCGCTTCGAGCACCTCGGGGCTGATGCCTTCGGACCTGCAGAAGTCCATGGCTTCCCCGGAACGGTTCCTGGTCGCGCATCCATTCAACCCCGTGTATTTGTTGCCGTTGGTTGAGCTGGTGGGAGGCTCACGCACGACGCCGGCGACGATCGAGGCGGCGAGCAGGTTTTTCACTTACATAGGCATGCACGCCCTGCATGTCCGCAAGGAGATTCCAGGTCACCTGACGGATCGCCTGCAAGAGGCGCTGTGGCGCGAAATCCTGCATCTGGTCAACGATGGGATCGCCACTACCGGCGAGCTCGACGAATCCATCATCTGCGGCCCCGGCCTGCGCTGGGCAGGCATGGGCACCAATCTGATCTATCACCTCGCGGGCGGCGAGCCGGGCATGCGGCACATGTTGCGGCAGTTTGGTCCCTGCCTGAAATGGCCCTGGACCAAGCTCGAAGCGCCCGAGCTGACCGAAGGGCTCATCGACAAAATGGTCGAGGGAACCCAGGCGCAGGCCGCCGGCCGCTCGATCCGTGAGCTGGAGCGCCTGCGCGATGATTACCTGGTCGATATTCAGCAGGTGCTTCGAAAATACAACATTGGCGCCGGAGCGACTCTGCGCGCCGTGGAGGAACGCCTTTACAATTCCGCCGTGGGCGCGCACGCCGGCGCCAACACCGAGGCTCCGCTGCGACTCGTAGAGACGCAGGTACGGCCCGAGTGGGTCGACTACAACGGCCACATGACAGACTCGCGCTATCTGCAGGTGTTTGGAGATGCGACGGATGCGCTTTTCCGGCGAGTGGGTATCGATGACGCCTATCGCAAGAGTGGCCGGGCCATGTATACGGTGGAGACCCACGTCAGTCACCTCGCCGAGGCCAGAGTCCTCGAAGGTCTGTACGTGACGACGCAGTTGTTGAGCGTCGATGACAAGCGAGTCCATCTGTTTCACAGCCTTCGCCGGATACGCGATGAGGTGATCGTTGCAACCGCCGAGCAGATCTATCTGCATGTGAGCTCAGGGGTTGCCAAGGCTTCGCCGCTGGACGCACAGGTTCACTCCAGGCTCGAAGCCATCCGTGTTGCTCACGCAACGCTGCCCGCGCCTGAGCAAAAGGGGCGGTACGTGGGCATGCCCAGAAATGCAAAAGCGCTGGCCCCTGACGGGCCGGAGGCGACTTTTGACCATCGACTATAGGAAGGCCTGCTCATGCCCAAGATCGTCGATCATGACCAGCGGCGCGATCAGATAGCGCTCGTCGCCTGCCGGGTCGTAGCGGAGAACGGCTTTGACCAGGCGACGATTGTGCGTATTGCGCGCGAGGCGGGCTATACGACGGGGATGGTGGCCCACTATTTCGACACGAAGCAGGACATCATCATCGCTGCCCTGCGGCTGATCCTGCGTCGCATAGAAGAGCGGCTCACCCGGCCATCCGGCGATGCCCAGGCTGACCTACTCACCGTCCTGTCCGAGGCGTTGCCAATCGATGAGCAACGCTACATCGAGTGTGCCTTCTGGACGGCGTTCTGGGGCCAAGTGTCGGCCGACAAGCGTCTGAAGCGCATCAACGCGTGGGTTCACCGCGAGTACATGCGCCTCTTTGAGCGGTGTCTCGCGGAGGGCTGGTCCATCTGGCCGCAGTTGACGGCGGCTACACGCGAGCAGGTGCTGAGGTCCGTGGTTACTTTCATCAACGGAGTCACTGCGAGTGCCGTAGCGAGTCAGAGCGACTGGCCGGCGGCCAAGCAGAGCGAGCAACTGCGCCTGCAGTTACAACTACTGCATGCGTGGGCAACAGAAACCATCGCGGTTCCCGCGAAGAAGGTATCGTCATGGACTTCGCGCTGACCGAAGAGCAGCAGCTGATCGTCAAAACGACTCGGGAGTTCGTCGAGACCGAGTTATATCCCCACGAGCAGCAGGTCGAGGCGACTGGCGAGCTGGATGAAGATTTGCGCATGCAGCTGCGCGCCAAGGCGATCGATGCGGGATTGTTCGCCGCCAACATGCCCACGGAAGTGGGCGGGGCAGGGCTCGATACCGTCAGCTGGATTCTTTACGAGAAGGAACTGGGCAGAGCCAACTACGTTCTGCACTTTGCCTGTGTAGCCCGGCCGTCGAACATTCTGCTCGCCTGTGAGGGCGAGCAACGCGAGCGCTACCTGCTGCCGGCGGTGCGTGGCGAGCGAACCGAGTGTCTCGCAATGACCGAGCCCCAGGCGGGGTCGGACGTGCGAGGGATGAGAGCCAGCGCGGTGCTGAAGGGTGATGACTTTGTCATCAACGGCACCAAGCACTTCATCAGTCACGCCGACCATTCGGACTTCGTGATCCTGTTTGCCGCTACGGGGGAGGAGGATTCGCCCCGCGGCAAGCGCAAGCTCATCACCGCGTTTCTCGTGGACATGGGTACGCCAGGCTTCGAAGTACGCGCGGGATACAAGAATGTCTCGCATCGCGGTTACACCAACAGCATCCTCGAGTTCAACGACTGCCGGGTTCCGAAATCCGCCGTGCTGGGTGAAGTGCACAAGGGATTCGAGGTTGCCAATGCGTGGCTCGGTGCAACCCGGTTACAGGTTGCGTCGAACTGCCTGGGGCGCGCTGAACGCGCGCTCGAGCTGGCAACGCAGTGGGCCGTGGATCGCGTGCAGTTTGGTCAGCAGATCGGAAAGTTCCAGGGCGTGGGGTTCAAGCTGGCCGACATGGCGGTGGAGCTGCGAGCAGCGGAGCTTCTCACACTGCACGCTGCGTGGAAGATGGACCAGAAGACGGCAACCGATATGGATATGGCGATCGCGAAGCTGAAGGCCACCGAGATGTTGGCCATGGTGGCCGATGAGGCCCTGCAGATCCACGGCGGCATGGGGTTGATGTCAGACCTGCCCCTGGAGCGGATCTGGCGCGATGCCCGTATCGAGCGGATCTGGGAGGGCACCAGCGAGGTGCAGCGGCATATCATCTCGAGGGCGATGCTGCGGCCACTGGGGGGCTGAACGGTCGTGCCGCTATCGTCCCTTCCACATCGGTTTGCGCTTCTCGCTGAACGCCCGAGCGCCTTCCTTCAGGTCCTCCGAGCGAATGACCTTCTGGACGGCGTGCAGGCTGTCGTGCAGCTCGAACGCTTCGTGCTCCGCCACCATCTCCGTATGGCGCAGCAGCTGCTTGATGGCCGGATATAACAGCGGCGGCCCGTCAGCGAGCTGTCGGGCGATTTCTCGCGCCTTCGCCAGACTCTGGCCCTTCGGCACGACATGGTTGGCCATTCCCCAGTGCTTTGCTTCGGCGGCATCCATCCATCGCCCCGTCATGAGGAATTCCACGGCTACGTGATATGGAATTCGCCGTCGCAGCTTGATGGTAGCCGCGTCGGCCAACACACCAACATTGATTTCCGGTAATGCGAACCGCGCATGTTCCTCCATCACGATGATGTCGGTGCCCAGAACGAGCTCGAATCCGCCGCCGCATGCAATGCCATTGACGGCAGCTATGATCGGCTTGTCGAGATTACGCGGATAGTTGAGTCCGCCAAACCCTCCAACCCCCCAGTCGGAATCGGACTCTTCGCCGCCGGCGGCAGCCTTCAAATCCCAGCCGGGGGAAAAGAACTTCTCACCATTGCCGGTAATGATCGCAATGCGCAGCGCGGGGTCGTCGCGGAACGCGGTGAAGATCGCATTCAGCCGGCGGCTCGCAGCGAGATCGATGGCGTTGGCTTTGGGGCGATCGAGTGTCACTTCGAGGACAGACCCGTCGCGGGCTGTGCGGACGCCGTCTTGGGTGGACTGCAGAACTGACATAGTTACGCTCCATTTGCGCGGGCTTTGCCCGCAAGGCGTATCAGCGCATCTACTGCTACGGCGCCGAGGCCTGCCGGTCGAACGATAACGGGATTGATGTCGAGCTCGAGGAGGGCGCGCAGATTCGCTTCCGCGTAGCGGGTGCAGGCGAGTACGGTCGAAACGAGGGCCGGCACATCGCCGGCGGGCTTGCCCCGGAAGCCGGCCAAGAGCTTCGATAACTTGAGTCGGCTGATAGCCGCTTCGATCGACGCTGCGGTGAAAGGTGGAAGGAGCGTAGCGCTGTCCCGGAGCAGCTCGGTCAAAACTCCACCGGCGCCGATGACGAGTACCTGGCCAAACTGCGGATCGACGGTCATGCCGACGAGTATCTCGGCAACTCCGTCGGTAACCATTTCTTCGACCAGCAGGCTGTCCGAATGCTTGGACAGACGCTGCGCAGCGGCCTCGGCATCCGCCGGGTTGCGGACGTTCACGATGACAGCGCCGACTTCCGACTTGTGCTCGAGGTGTGCGCCCGTTGCCTTGATGACAACAGGGAAGCCAATGTCTCGCGCCGCGCTCGCAGCGTCGCGAGGTGAAACGACGCGCGATCGCGGGATGCTCACGCCGAATTCGGCGAGGGCGGCTTTGCCGGCGTGCTCGGCGAGGGTGCGCGCACGGGCGGCGGCGTGCTCAGCGTGCGTCGCCTCGTGTCCCGCGTGCGCGGCCCCGTGCTCAGCGTGCGCGCCCTCGTGGCTCGTTGGCGCGGGTATCCGCAACTCAACTTGCGCCCCGTTGGCCCAGGTTTCCCCCACCTCGCCTGCGAGGTTCAACGCCTCCAGCGCCTCGCGCTGCCCCTGCAATGGCATGATGCCTGCAGCGAGGCACATCTCGCGGGTGGATGCCGCCATCGACTCAGGCAGCGAACAGATCACCGCGCCCCGTGCCGGTGGACCGGGGAAGGCTGCGATGTATTGCTCGATGGCAACCACATAGGCGGCCGGATCTGCCTGACCTGCCGGTGGACAGTCAATCATGAACCCTGTTGCATCGAACCCGGAAGCGTGGACCGTCGAAAACATCGAACGCATCGCGGGCGCATCGAACCATATGTGCGTATGGAAATCGAATGGGTTCGCGATGGTTACCTTGTCGGTCAACAACTCCCGCAACTGGGCTGCTGATGCAGGAGGGAAGGGCGGGAAAGCCAGACCCAGGTCGCGGGAGGCGTCCGCAGTCATGGCCATATCGCCGCCTGAGGCGCCCATCACCAACACACGGCGGCCGCGAAGCGGGCCACCGGAGTGAAATACCTTGAGCGTCTCACATAGCGTCGACAGAGAGTCACAGCGAGCGATTCCCATCTGCCTGCAGAAGGAATCGAACACTGCATCTGCGCCAGCCAGCGAACCCGTATGCGTGTGGGCGGTGCGAGCTGCGGCCTCAGTTCGGCCAGCTTTCACCAACGCGATAGGTTTGCCGGCGGCCCGCGCCTTGCTGACAGCTTGCGCAAATCTCGCCGTGTCCTTCACGCCTTCGACATAGAGTCCGAAAGCCGTCACGCGCGCGTCTGCAGACAGCAGTTCGATCATGTCTTCGACGGCGAGGCATGTTTGGTTGCCAACAGTGAGAACGTAGCCGATAGGCAACGAGCGACCGTTGAACAGCAGGTTCAGTGCGAGAGTGCCACTTTGGCAGATGATTGCGACGCCGCGCTCGACGCGATGGCCGACAACCTGGTCGGGCCAGAGCGCGACCTGGTCGAAGAAGTTGATGAAGCCGTAGCAGTTGGGGCCGAAGAAGGGGAGTTCACCCGCACTGCTGACGAGCTCCGACGTCAGACGCCGCCCCTCGTCGGTACCAGCTTCGGAGAAGCCGGCAGCGAAACATACGAACCCGCCCGCGCCTCGGCGTGCCAGGCTCGCGGCAATGTTGGGGATTTCGCGCGCTGGCGCTGCCACGAACGAAGCGTCGGGCACCCCAGGGAGCTCATCGGTGGAACGAAAGTATTTGACGCTCGCCGTGGAGGGGCGTTTCGGGTGAATACGCCACACTTCGCCGCTGAAGCCGACTGCCTTGCTGGCCGCATCTACGGCGTCAGCCCAAGCGCTCCCAAACAACGCCACTGTGCGTGGCGCGAGCAGACGCTTGATGGACGCTGCATTCACGAGCGGCTGCGCAATTCCATGCGACGCGAGCCGGGAATGGAGGGAGGGGGCGCGGGTGCCCCACATTCCTCCGCGACGCGCGCAAGCGCTTCAATCACCTCCGGCGGAAACGCCTGCGCTTTCGGCTCATCGCCCTGATGCACATGCAACAGCATGATCTCGGCGGTCGCCACCGGATCCGGGTAACGTCCGCATCTCATATCCAGCGCAGCATGAATGCGCTTGCGGTCTGTGCCGAGGATTCGTACCGCAACGTCAACCACATCGGTCTTCTTCACTTCATGAAGGAAATGCATATGCATTTCCAGCGTGTACAAAGTGCATCGCGTACGCGCGCGATACGCCTCATCCAACCCCACGCGATCCATCAGCGCATCAGTAGCCAAGCTGACGATGAGACTGTAATACGCATCCCGGAGGTGCCCGTTGTAGTCAATCCACTCAGGCGCAACCGGCGTCCGATATATGCCAACCCCGCTCATGCGATTTTCAGCTTTTCGCGGACCTGGGCCGGGGATAGCACCCGCGCACCCATCGCTTCGATAATCGTGCGAGCTTTCTGCACGAGTTGCGCATTGCTCGCATAGACACCCCGGCTGAGATACAAATTATCCTCGAGCCCGACACGAACATTGCCGCCGAGGAGGATGGACTGCGCAACCCAGGGCATCTGCATCCGGCTGATGGCGAACGAAGTCCACACCGCATCGGCAGGCAGCGAGTTGACCATTGCGAGCAGGTGGCCCGTGTCTGCCGGGACACCGTACGGAATACCCAGGCACAGTTGGATGAGAGCCGGGGCGGGGATGAGGTCTTCCTTCACCAACTGCTTGACGAACCACAGGTTGCCTGTATCGAACACTTCGAGCTCGGCCTTCACTCCGAGGTCGCGCAGGATCGCAGCCCCCTTGCGCAGGTAATTGGGTGTAGATACGTACGCGCGGTTGCCGTCACCGAAGTTGAGACTTCCGCAGTCGAGCGTTGCGATGTCAGGCCGATACTTGCCTTCGTTGCACAGGTCAATGACGTGCCGCATCCGGTCTTCCTGACTGCAGAAGTCACTGCCGGGCGCTGGAGTGTCAGACAACCCATTGTCGCCGACTACAATGTAGCCGCCCATGCCGCAGGTGAGATTGACGATCACATCCACCTTGCTCTCGCGGATTCGCTTCACGACCTCGCGGTAGTACTTCGTCTCCATGCTGAAGGCGCCCGTTTCCGGGTTACGGACGTGAATGTGGACAATCGCAGCGCCCGCCTGCGCCGCTTCGATGGCGGTGGTGGCGATCTGCTCGGGGGTGACTGCACAATGAGGGCTTTTCGTGACCTTGGTGTCGTCGCCGGTGACGGCACAAGTGATGATGACATCTGGGTTCATGGTGGGCCTCGGGCAGCGGTGCGATGAGGATGTGGGCGTCCGGGTGATCCGGTAATATTATCGTGGCAATAATATAGCATCGCAGGGCGGGAGCATAGCTGTGGAGCACGGTGGAGGCCGCTGGTGTGCGCGGCTGCGCCATGCGGGATGGCACCGTTGCGATCTACTACGTGCTACCGTCGCGTACCCATGGGACCAGCCGACGATTCGACCAGCGGGCCGCAACCGAGCCCGCCACCTTCCCGCGCGGAAAAACTGAACACCAAGGCTGCCGGCATCGTCGGCCTTGCGGTTCTGTGCAGCCGCATTCTGGGGCTCGTACGCGAGCTGATTTTTGCGGCACTGTTCGGGAGCGGGCGTCTTCTGGACGCATTCACCATCGCCTTCCGGATCCCCAATCTGCTGCGCGATCTGTTCGCTGAAGGTGCGTTGTCCACCTCATTCATAACGACCTTCAGCAAAACGATTGCCACCGACGGTGATCGCGCCGCCTGGAAGCTTGCGAACAAGGTCGCGACGCTTACGGTGATCGTTTTGAGCTCCATCACCATCGCCGGAATCATTACGGCCCCGTGGCTGGTCCATGTGCTCGCACCGGGATTCGATGGCGACAAGGCAGCTCTCACGATCACCCTGACGCGAATCATGTATCCCTTCATCGTGCTGGTGTCGCTGGCGGCCCTCGTGATGGGAATGCTGAACGCCAAGAACGTGTTCGGTATGCCCGCTATGGCATCGAGCTTCTTCAATCTGGGCTCGATTATCGGTGGCGTGCTGCTGGGCTACTGGCTCGATCCGAATTTCGGGGCCCGGGCCCTTCTGGGCTTTGCCTTCGGCACACTCATCGGCGGATCGCTGCAGTTCGTGGTGCAATTGCCGGCGTTGAGGCGTATCGGCTACGTATTTCGCCCCGATTTCCAGTGGCGCGACAAGGGTGTGAGGGCGATCCTGAGGCTGATGGGACCCTCGGTAGTAGCCGCGAGCACCACCCAGGTCAACGTACTCGTCAACTCGATATTCGCCTCGAAGCTCGGGGACGGTCCGACCTTCTGGCTGTCCGCGGCGTTTCGCCTGATGCAAATGCCGCTGGGGATTTTCGGGGTGGCCCTGGGAACCGTTGCCCTTCCGCTGCTCGCGCGAATGGCCGCAACCGGCAATCTGGTTTCATTCCGCAGCGAGCTTTCACGCGGGATGCGGCTTGCATTCCTGATGACCATACCCTCGACGATCGGCTTGATGATGCTGGCCGAGCCCATCATGTCGGTGATCTACCAACACGGGAGGTATGACGCCTACCAGGCAGGGGAGGCGGCGGGCGCCTTGCGCTTCTACGCAATCGGATTGAGTGGCTACGCCGCACTCAAAGTGCTGGTGAATGCGTTCTATGCGATCGATCGGCGCAAGACGCCCATGTTCGTAAGCTTCAGTGCGGTGGCGCTGAATCTGCTGCTCAACTGGTTCTTTACGCTGCAGCTCGCATGGGGTCACCGCGGGCTGGCGCTTTCCACGGCGTGCATCGCCACCTCGAACTTCCTGATCCTGTATTTCCTGATGCGCCGGCAACTGACGTTCCTCGAGACAGGCGCGATGGTCGCGCTGCTCGGAAAGCTGACCGTCGCGGGGGCCGCCCTGGCCGGGGTGTGCTGGCTGGGAGGGCATTTCCTGCTGGCCGACTGGGCCACACAACCTTTCTGGCCCAAGCTCGCCAGCCTGGCAGCCACGATCGTGGCGGCGGGATTGATCTTCCTGCTCGTTGCGTCCGCCCTGAAGATCCCCGAGCTGCGCGACATCATCGCGGCCTTCGAACGACGACTACGGCGCAAGCGTGCGAGCTAGTCCATTGGAAAAACTGGCCTACGGCCGTAGCTGCGTTGGGCGCGCCCGCCGTTCACCCAGGCTCGCGCGCAAACTGGATGCAGGCCTGCAGTACGCGTGTCAACGCGGCCCGCATCGGTGCGGCGACTTTGTCCTCGTAAGGTGTTGGCCAATCGCCCTGCGAGACTGCCCTGAGCGGCTCACGCATGTATCCACGACAAGCGAGCTCCATCTGCACGGCATGCACGCCGTCCGTGGGTCGGCCATAGTGACGGGTCGTATATCCACCTCGAAACCGGCCATTGGTCACGCGGGTGAAACTGGTTCCGTCGCACGCGGCTTCAACTGCGCTAGTGAGCCGAGGCGCGCATGTCGCACCATTGTTCGTGCCGATATTGAAGTTTGCCAGCACCCCCTCAAACAATCGCGGGATGCTCGACCGGATGGAATGGCAGTCATACAACACGATGTTTGGATGCTGAGCGCGCAGCCGGCTGATCGCCCCGGCAATCGCCGCGTGGTATGGCTCGAAAAACGTGCTGCGGCGCAAGGTGATCTCCGCAGCCGCGGGCGCAGACCCAGCTCTATACAGTGGTTCCCCATCAAAGGTCGTTGTCGGGCACAGCTCAGTGGTCGTTTGCCCGGGGTACAACGAAGCACCGGACGGATCGCGGTTGCAATCAATGACTGTGCGCGAGATGGCTGTGCGGATTACCGTTGCACCTAGCGCATACGCGAAGTCGTACAGGCAATTGACCCACCAATCTGCGTCCTTGCGTGCCAACCAGGGTGAGATCAGTCCGGATTCGATGTCCTGCGGAATGTCCACACCCGTATGGGGCATGGTGACGATGAGAGGTGCCTCGCCGCGAGTGACGGTGAGCCATGGAAAGCGGGATTCGTCTGTCATCGAGATAGAATAGCGAACGCCGAAGCAGGAGTGACGGGCTACATGACGAGTTTGTGGTTTGAGTCCGCTTTGTTGCCGAACGGTTGGGCGAATCGCGTGCGTGTGACGGCCGCGAGCGGCAGCATCGAGCGCGTTACTACAGACGTTGATCCATCAGACACCGACGAACGGCTCAAAGTTGGCATTCCGGGCGTCCCCAATTTACACAGCCACGCGTTTCAGCGTGGCATCGCCGGACTCACTGAGCGGCGCGGCCTGGAGGGCGACAGCTTCTGGACGTGGCGTGAGCTCATGTATCAGTTCGTCGAACGGATCGATCCGGATGAGCTGGAAGCCATTGCAGCGCTCGCCTATGCGGAAATGCTCGAGTGCGGCTTCACGCAAGTGGGAGAGTTCCACTATCTGCACCATGACCGCGGCGGCATTCCATTCGCAGACCCGGGCGAGCTGGCGGTCAGGCTCGCGGCCGCCGCAGCCAGCACCGGAATCGGCCTGACCCTGTTGCCAACTTTTTACGCTCACGGCGGTTTTGGAGGAGCGGACCCGCAGAAACGCCAGCGGCGCTTCATCAACAGTCGCGACCGCTTTGCCGACATCGTGGATGCGAGCCGCAAGGCCGTGAAGGCGTTGCGGGGAGGCACGGTTGGTGTTGCGCCACACAGTTTGCGCGCAGTTACTCCCGAAGAGCTGGCGTGGCTCGTTGAGCTTTCCCGCGGCAGCGTGATTCACATTCACATCGCCGAGCAGGTGAAAGAGGTCGACGACTGCATCGCGTGGTCGGGGCGCAGGCCCGTGGAGTGGCTGCTCGAGCACACCGCACTGGACGAGCGCTGGTGCCTCGTGCACGCGACTCACATCAACGATGCAGAGATTCAGGCGGTCGCCGCGAGCGGCGCGGTGGTGGGATTGTGTCCCATCACGGAGGCAAATCTCGGCGATGGGATTTTTCCCGCGCTGGCCTTTCTAGGCCAGGCGGGCCGGATAGGAATCGGCTCCGATTCGAACGTGCTGCTCGACGCGGCCGAGGAGTTTCGCACGCTGGAGTATTCGCAGCGGCTTGCGCATCGTGGACGGAATGTGCTGGCATCCGCTACCGGCCGATCGACCGGGCGGACGTTGTTTGATGCCGCACTGGCCGGCGGCGCTCAAGTGCTTCACTCGGCTCGCGGACTCGTGGCAGGCGCGTCGTTGGACGTCGTGAGTCTGAATACGGAACAGCCAGAGCTCGTCCAGCGACGCGAAGATGACATCCTGGATAGCTGGATATTTTCGGGTGGCCGGCGGGTAGTCGATTGCGTATGGCGCGCTGGTGAGAAGGTCGTAATCAACGGCAGACATCGCCACCGTGACGCCATTGTGGCGCGTTACCGGCGGGCGCTGAAGAACCTGCTGGCCTGAGGGGCCCGCCTGACTCAAGAGGAAAATAGTGAAGTGCTGAAGAATATCGGTGGCGTCCTTCTGGCCGCGGTGGGCGCCATCGCACTGACCATCATTGCTCTGCACCGGCATGAGCCCGTCAACGCCCTTTGGATCGTGACCGCCGCGGTCTGCGTTTATCTGCTCGGATACCGCTTCTATGCCGCGTGGATCGCGGCCCGAGTGCTGTCGGTCGATGCTTCGCGTGCGACACCCGCGGAACGGCATGACAACGGACGCGATTTCGTGCCGACACACCGATGGATTGTCTTCGGCCATCACTTCGCGGCAATAGCCGGCCCCGGTCCTCTCGTGGGCCCCACGCTTGCGGCTCAGTTTGGGTACCTGCCTGGCACTCTGTGGATCATCGTGGGCGCGGTCCTGGGCGGCTGTGTGCAGGACATGACCATTTTGATGTTGTCGACGCGGCGCGATGGCCGCAGCCTGGGCCAGATGGCGCGCGATGAGTTGGGACCCTTCGGCGGCTTTGCGGCTCTCATCGGAACGCTGTTGATAATGATCATTCTGATCGCTGTGCTGGGGCTCGTCGTCGTGAACGCCATGAAGCACAGCCCATGGGCCACCTCGACGGTGTTTGCAACTGTACCCGTCGCGATCCTCGTCGGCTTCTATTTGCGGCGCTGGCGTCCGGGCCGAGTACTCGAAGCCTCCGTCCTGGGTGTCGCGTTGGTGCTGTTCGCGGTCGTCAGCGGTGGATGGATCGATGGCAATCCCACGCTGCGCGCGGCATTCGACTTCCCTGCCATACCGCTCGCGGGTTTCGTGATCGTGTACGGCTGGTTCGCGGCGATCCTTCCGGTCTGGTTGCTGCTGGCGCCGCGTGACTACCTGTCGACCTTCCTCAAGCTGGGTACGGTCGCAGCGCTGGCCATTGCCATTGTGTTGATGCATCCGCAGATCAAGATGCCGGCAATAACTGCGTTCGTCGATGGCACCGGGCCGCTCTTCGGCGGCAAGGTGTTTCCATTCGTGTTCATCACGATCGCCTGCGGCGCGGTTTCGGGCTTTCACGCCCTGGTGTCCAGCGGCACCACGCCCAAGATCATAGCCAGCGAAGGCGACGTTCGCCTCGTGGGATACGGCAGCATGGCGCTCGAATCGCTCGTTGCCATCATGGCCATCATCGCCGCTACGCTGTTGGACCCAGGCGTTTATTTCGCGATCAACACAGGCGCCGGCCTCGTTGGCGCAACGCCGGATGCAGCCGTGCAGACGATCAGCGGGTGGGGCTTCCCCGTTACCGTCGAACAGATGCAGCATCTTGCGAACGACATGGGCGAACGGAGCCTGTTCGCGCGCACGGGTGGCGCGCCTTCCCTGGCCGTTGGCATGGCGAGCATTTTCGGCTCGACCTTCGGCCGCGGGCTGCTGAGCCTGTGGTACCACTTTGCCATCATGTTCGAAGCGGTCTTCATTCTCACGACTCTGGATGCGGGAACCCGCGTGGGCCGTTTCATGCTGCAGGATTTGCTCGGCCATATCTGGAAGCCGCTGGGGCGCACGTCCTGGTACCCGTCCGTGTTGATCACAAGTGCGCTCATAGTGGCCGGGTGGGGCTATTTCCTTTACATCGGCGTGATCGATCCCAATGGCGGTGTCAACATCCTGTGGCCGCTGTTTGGCATTGCCAACCAGATGCTGGCGGCGATTGCCTTGTGCGTTGCGACCGGAATCATCATCAAGTCAGGCAAGGCGCGCTACGCGTTCGTGACCCTTGTGCCACTGGCGTGGCTCGCGCTGATCACCTCGACGGCCGCCTGGCAGAAATTGACGAGCTCAGATGTGCGCCTGGGGTTCTTCGCCGCCGCGAATGACCTTGCCGCAAAGCTCGCCTCCGGCGTGTTGCCTGCGGACAAGGCGGCCGTGGCGCCGCAATTGATTCTCAACCAGCGCCTCGATGGCTGGCTGACGATGTTTTTCCTGGCGGTGGTGTGGTTCGTGATCCTCGACATGGCGCGGGTATCGATCCGCTACCTGCGCGGGCTGCCCGTTTCGAACAGCTCCGAGGCTCCGTATCAGGTCTCGAGGTTGACCGGTTGATACTTGATCACTTCATATGGGCTCGGAACGTCTGGCGCTGGCTACGTACCGCGACCGGCGACGATGCCTACGAGCGGTACGTCGAGCACCGCTCGAAAAAACATCCCGGCGAGCCGCTGTTGACCCGGGCTGGGTTCTACGAAGACAGTCAGCGCCGCAAATGGAGTGGTGTCAGCCGCTGCTGCTGAGGTTAGTGCACTCGCATGTGCCGTATCAACCGCCGGTCGATGTACATCCGGGCATCGAGCACCAGGCGATCCTGGGCCTGTTGTAGCTGATGCAGGAAAAACATCACCAATATGCACGCGACCAGGGCGGTCAGAGTTGCGTTGAAGGTCACGCCCAGGCCGAGAGTGACTCCGGAAATGTCGCCATGCAGCGCGCCTTGCGCATCCTGCAACGCGCGCCCGATGCCCCGCACCGTTCCAACAAACCCGACCGCCGGAATCGCCCAGGCGGTGAAGCGCACCATCGACAGTTGCGCATCCAGCCGGTCGAGCTCGTTCTCGCATTCGGCCCGGACTGCCTCGGCCGAATCCTGAACACTGCGCGTAGCTCCAAAGCGATTCAGTGCAACCATCAGGGCGCGCGGAAGCAGCATGTCCTGCTCCTCGCCCGGCAAGCTCTCGAGTGGCCGTGCATAAGCGCGGGCATCGTCCGGCAGCACTACGTGACCTTCACCGACGTCAACATATTGCTTCCCAAGCAACCGCCGGTTGTGGCTGACGGCCCGGGCCTGATGACCGATGAGCGCCAGTGCCCAGCAGGCCAGCACCAGGGCCGTCTCCTGCTCGTAGTCCTTGAGAATGACGAACACGGACCGCAGATTGTGAGGCGGCGGGGACGCGAGAATCGCCTCGGCATGTGGGCGGATGATTGTGGCATAGAGGGTTTGCACCACGATCGCACTGATCAGCAGGGCTCCGACACTGAACAGCGCCTCGCGGCCGAACACAGATCTCATCTATTCTCCTCTCCCATCGGCTGAAAGTCGCCTGCGGCGCTTTCAGCGGACATTACTTCGTCGCCCGCGGGCAAAAGACGTGACTTTTGCCCGCTGCGTCATTCCACTAGGCTACCGACTGGATCCGCCGAAAGTACACTCATGAACACAGTTGCAGACAAGATCATTGCGCGGGAGTTCGTCGTTACGTCCGAATTGACGCCTCCCAAGGGCGTCGATTTGACCGATGTGTTTGCCAAGGCGGAGTCTCTTAAAGGCTATGTGGATGCCTTCAACGTCACCGATTCGCATCGTGCCCGCATGGCCATCGCGCCCGTGGCGGTCGCCCGGCTGCTGCTCGACCGGGGTATCGAGCCCATCGTGCAGATCACGGCGCGCGATCGCAATCGCATCGCGATCCAGGCCGACATCCTGGCAGGCGCGGCGCTCGGGGCCCGTAATTTCGTCTTCATGGCGGGCGATCCGCCGGGCAATGGTGACCATCCGGATGCCAAGCCCGTATTCGATCTGAATTCGAACCAGATGTTGCGTGCGGGGCATGAGCTGTCGCAGGGTCGGGACATGGCGGGCAACCCGTTGCGCGGCACGCCGGTCCTGTTCCTGGGCGCCACGGCCAATCCGGGCGCCGTGGATTTGGAGGCGGAAGTGGTCAACACCCGCCGCAAGATCGACGCCGGGGCGCAGTTCCTGCAGACGCAGGCGGTTTATGAGCGGGCGACGGTCGAGAGATTTCTCGATGCCGTGAAGCCGGACGGAGTGGCCCTGCTGGCCGGCATCATTCCGTTGAAGTCCTCGAAGATGGGCGCGTGGCTCAATGCCAATGTGCCCGGCATCCGCGTGCCCGATGCCCTTCTCGAAGAGATGCACGGCGTCGCGGGTACGGACAGCGAGATTGCCAGGGGCATCGACATTGCCGCTCGGACGATCCGCGAAATCCAGAAACTCTGCGCCGGTGTGCATGTCATGGGGCTCGGTTGGGAGAGCCACATTCCCGCGATCCTGAAAGCCAGTGGCGTTCGCCGCTAAGCGCCTCCAACCCGTCTGCGGAAAGCCGCCGGCGACTCCCCGGCAAGCTTGCTGAAAAACCGCGAGAAGTAGGCCGGGTCCGTGAACCCGAGGTAGTAAGCGATCTGCGCGATAGTCATGTTCGTGTACGTCAGGTTGCGCTTGGCCTCGAGCACCAACCGCTCCTCCAGCACCCGTATCGGGGTTTTACCCGTCACCTCCATACAAGCCGCGCGCAGCCGGGCTGGAGTCACATTCAACGACTTTGCGTACTGTGCAACCGACAAACCACCGCGCAGATGGGTCTCAATCTTTTCGCGCAGGCGCGCCACCAATGCGGCGCGTGCATTACCCGCTGCCGATGCAACTTCCGCAGGTTGATGGAGCGCCCGAACAGCACTGACGAGTAGTGTCGTGAGCCGGGCAGTGGCCGCGGCTGCGCTGGCAGGTGCGCTCCATACGAGCTCGCGCCTCAGTTTGGGGAGCGTATCGCCGAATTCCTGGACAAACTCCTGCACGTGTACGGGGTCCGCGTCCAGCGAGGCGCAGTTGACATCGGCAAACAGGCTCCGGAAGCTGGGTTCGTCACGGGCCAGGTCGCGAAGCAACGTGTCCGCCAGGGTAACGACATAACCTTCGGTGTCTTCTGCAAACGAGAAGCCGTGAACCACGCCTGCCGGCACGATCAACAGCGCGGGCGCGCGAACCGGTTGCCGGCGCGTTTCGGCCTCCATCTCGCCACCCCCGCTGAAGATGACCAGCAGTTGATGCAGGTCACGGTGCGCGTGGGGCTGAATCCTCCAGTCGTTTATCCGGCTGCGGTCGGCGATCGTCTCGACGTGCAGAAAACGCTCGCCTGCGTCCCGCGGCGGCTCGCCGTACAGGAAAAATCGCGGAATGGCGGCCTGAGGCTCTCGCATTGCACTAAGTCCAAGCCGAACGCGTTTGCGTCCATGGTCTGCCGGCTGGCAATGGGTGCAGTTTAGCGCTCATGCGTACCCAGGTAGCGATCATCGGTGCAGGGCCTGCAGGCCTTCTGCTGGCGCACCTCCTGCATCAACACGGCATCGAGTGCGTGGTGCTGGAAGCCAAAAGCCGGCACTACGTTGAAAATCGTGTGCGTGCCGGGGTGCTCGAGCATCAGAGTGTCGATATCCTGAATCAGGCGGGTGTCGGTGCACGCATGATGGCGGAAGGAATGCTTCATCACGGCCTGTTTCTGCACTTTGCGGGCCGCAGCCACCGGATCGACCTCGAGGAGCTGACGGGCCGCAGGGTGATGATCTACGGCCAACAGGAAGTGGTTTGCGATCTGATCGCGGCCCGGCTCGCGGCTCGCCAACCGCTGTATTTCGAAGTTGATGCCGTGTCGGTACATGGCTTGGACACCGACTCGCCGCGCGTGCAGTTTCGAAGCGGGGGAGAGCAGCAGGTGCTCGAGTGTGACTTCATTGCGGGCTGCGACGGCTTCCACGGCATCTGTCGTGCCACTGTGCCACCGGAGCAGCTCAGACTGTACGAGCGCGTCTACCCATTCGCCTGGCTGGGCATACTCGCGCAGGTTCCACCTGCGTCCCACGAGGTGATCTACGCCAACGACGAGCGCGGATTCGCACTGCTCAGCATGCGCTCACCCACGATGAGCCGGCTCTATGTTCAATGCGCTCCGGACGAGGACGTCGAGGCGTGGCCAGACGAGCGAATCTGGAGCGAGTTGCGTGCACGCCTCAACGTTCAGCTGGTCAGTGGACCGGTGTTGCAGAAGTCGATAACCCCCATGCGCAGTTTCGTGGCTGAGCCCATGAGGTTCGGCCGCCTGTTCCTCGCGGGGGATGCCGCCCACATTGTCCCCCCGACAGGGGCCAAGGGCATGAACCTGGCCATAGCCGATGTGCAGGTGCTGGCGCGCGGCCTTCAGTCCTTCTACCACCGCCGAGGGCACCCGAGCGCAGCCATGGAAGCCTTGAATGCGTACTCCCAGACCTGTCTCGCCAGGGTGTGGAAGGTACAGCGCTTTTCGTGGTGGATGACCTCGCTGCTTCACCGTTTCGAGGACGACACGCCATTCGACCGGCGTCGGCAATTCGCAGAGCTCGACTACATCGTCTCTTCCCGCGCGGCCGCCCAGACGCTGGCCGAAAACTACGTGGGACTGCCGCTTTCGCCTTAGCTCTTCCCCCGGTGCAAGGGTGGCCGCCCCGGCGCGCGCTCGGAGCGCGCGCCGGGCGTGGTAAGCTGCGCCCCCCCGAAAAGTGGCGGGTAAGGACGGCAATGGCACTGAAAATCATGATCCTGGGCGCTAACGGCTTCATCGGCAGCGCGCTGACCAACGCGATCCTGCGGACGCGGCCCTGGGAGGTGTACGGCATCGATCTCGCAGACAACAAGCTCAAGGACCTGCCCGCGACGGATCGTTTTCACTTTGTCGAAGGCGACATTACGATCAATAAGGAATGGGTGGAGTACCACGTCAAGAAGTGCGACGTGGTCGTGCCGCTCGTGGCCATCGCGAATCCCGCCCAGTACGTGACCCACCCCCTGCGAGTGTTTGAGCTCGACTTCGAAGCCAACATCGACGTGGTGCGGCACTGCGTAAAATACGGCAAACGGCTGATTTTCCCGTCAACCTCGGAAATCTACGGCATGTCCGAGGACAGCGTGCTGGATGAAGAAACCAGCCCGCTCGTATACGGTCCCGTCAACAAGCAGCGCTGGATCTACGCCGCGTCCAAGCAGCTCCTGGACCGGGTGATTTACGCATACGGCGTGCGAGACAACCTCGACTACACGCTGTTCCGGCCGTTCAATTTCATCGGCCCCAACCTCGACAACATCGAGGAGCCGAAGGAAGGCAGCTCGCGTGTATTCACGCAGTTCCTGTCGAATGTGCTCTACAAGCGCCCCATCAAGCTCGTGGACGGCGGACGGCAGAAGCGTTCCTTCACGTATATCGATGATGCCGTGGAGGCGTTGCTCACGATCCTCGAGAACAAGGACAACTGCGCCAGCAAACGCATCTTCAACATCGGCAACCCGGACAATTGCGTATCCATACGCGAGCTGGCCGAGCGCACGATCCGCATCGCACAGGAGTTCCCCGTGTTGCGCGAGAGCGCTAAAGGCACCGAAATCGTCGATGTGACCGCGGGTGAGTACTACGGCAAGTACTACCAGGACATCCAGGTGCGCGTGCCGGCGATCGAGGCAGCCAGGCGGGATCTGGGTTGGAAGCCGACTACTGATCTCGATACGGCTATCCGCCGCACGATCGAGTACTACGTGAACCAGGACGTTTTTGGCACACGCACCATCGGCGCCGCGGCCAACAGCTGACCCGCAATCGAACCAGCCGGTTTGATCATGACGAACGCGGGGCAGGGGCTGCGTCGGACACGTAGCTTCGGTTGGCTGCTTTGGATCGTGCTTGCGGCGACCTGGTTTGCAAGCATGCCCATTCGTCCCCTGGTGGACCCGGACGAAGGACGCTACGCGGAGATTCCGCGAGAGATGGTTGCGACGGGTGACTGGATCACGCCGCGTCTGGACGGCCTGAAATACTTCGAGAAGCCACCGCTGCAGTATTGGGCGACTGCAGCGGCCTATTCGATGTTTGGTGTGAGCGAATGGACGGCCCGCCTGTGGACCGTAGGCCTCGCGTTCCTGTGCCTGCCGATGGTCTTTGGATGGACCGCGCGGCTCTTCGGCCAGGCTGCGGGCTTCGCAGCCCTGACGGCGCTCGCGGTCAGCCCGTACTTCGAGCTCATTGCACATCTGAATCTGCTGGATGCAGGCTTTACGTTCTGGCTGGCGGGTGCTGTATTCGCCTTCACACTCGCACAGTGCTGCGCCGACGGATCTTCGAGCGAGCGACGGTGGATGTTGCTGGCCTGGCTGGCAGCAGCGCTCGGCGTGCTCAGCAAAGGGATTGTGGTCGGCGTGCTCACTGGCGGAACCTTGGTGGTCTATACGCTGATAGAGCGAGATTCACGGCCCTGGCGGCGCCTGCATCTGATGTTGGGCTTGCCACTGTTTCTGCTGGTCACAGTGCCTTGGTTCGTTGCGGTAAGTGCGCGCAACCCGTCGTTCGCGGAGTTCTTTTTCGTTCACGAGCATTTCGCGCGGTTCCTGACGACAGTGCACAAGCGCGTGGAACCGTGGTGGTACTTCCTTGGTCTGCTCGTCATCGGCGCTCTGCCGTGGCTGTGGGCCCTGCCGGCAGCCTGCCGCCGCGCATGGCTAGAGCCTCCTCGAGATAGTGAGTTTAAGCCACTGAAATTCCTTATGATATTCTGTGGCGTTACTCTCTTATTTTTCTCCGTGTCAGAATCGAAGCTGGCCCCTTACATCCTGCCGATGATGCCTCCACTTGCCGCCATCATGGGTGCGCACCTCGCGGAGAGTCCGACCTTCGTCCGAACGTCGGCGCGATTTACCGGCGGATTGTTGCTGTTCCTGGCCGTGGGATTTGGCGTCTACACCATCCGCCGTTACGGGTTTTTACCGCCGACGGCGATGCCTTGGCTCATCGCCGCAGGGATTGCCGCCGCTTACGGTGTGTTTGCAACGTGGAAGCGGGATGTCACGCGGGCCGCGCTCGTTTGGGCTACCGCCGCAAGCGCGATTTTGGGGTGGCAGTGTCTGCTCAGCGCATACACTGAGCTGCCTGAGCGGTCATCGCGCAAGCTGGTCATGACAGTCAAACCCCTGATCGGACCTCAGACCGAACTGTTCAGCATCGGTCAGTACCGTGAGACTCTGTCTCCATACCTACAAAGGACCCTGACGCTCGTGGACTTTGAGGGTGAGCTCGCATTTGGAATCTCGCAGGAGCCTGCGCGTGCGCTGAACGCCGCGGCGTTTCTGGCCCGTTGGAACGCCTCGACGAACGCCGTGGTCTTCATACCTCCAGCACTTCTGGACACCTGGCAGAGCCGGGGAATGCAGGGCAAGGTGATCGGCGGTGACAACCAGACGCTGGTAGTGAGTCGCCTATGAGAGCGATCGATTTTGCGGTGTTGTCTTTCGGCGTGCTGCTGAATGCATTCGCACAGCTCGGGTTGAAAGCGGCGACTCGCGTGACGGGTCCACTGATCGTTCCGGGCGGCGGCACGTGGAACCGGGCTCTCGAGCTGATCACGGTTCCGTCGCTGTGGTTTGCGCTGAGCGCCTATGGACTCAGCGTGGTCGTGTGGTTGGTTGGGCTTTCGCGGGTACCCGTCAGCCAGGCCTACCCCATGCTGTCGATGGGGTACGTCATCAACATTGGACTTGCCTGGTGGTTGCTGGGCGAGGTGCCGAATGCACAACGGGTGATCGGCATCGGTGTCATCGTGGCGGGCGTGGTGCTGGTGGCCCGCTCCTGAGGGTGTTGCCTGTTTCGGCAGGAGGAACAAAGATTGTGAAGAAGAAGTTGCCGTTCACTCGTCCGACAATCGACGAAGAGACGATCCAGGGCGTGGCCGAAGTGCTCAGGTCGGGGTGGCTTGCCAGCGGACCGAAGGTCGCCGAGCTCGAGGCGGCTCTGTCACGCTACCTGGGCGGCCGTCCGGTGCGCACGCAGACTTCAGCCACCGCGAGCCTGGAGATGGCGCTGCTGGCCTGCGGAATCGGTGAGGGGGACGAAGTCATCACGCCTGCGATGAGCTTCGTTGCCACGGCGAATGTGATCATGAGGGTGCGGGCGCGCCCGGTCTTCGTTGACGTTGGCCTCGACTCGCGCAACATCGATCTCGAACAGGTCGAGGCGGCCATCACACCGCGTACGCGAGCCATTATGCCCGTGCACTTCGCGGGGCTGCCTGTGGACATGGACCGTCTGTATGACATTGCCAGGCGGCATGGCTTGCGTGTCATCGAGGATGCGGCGCATGCGATCGGGTCCGCCTGGAAGGGCCGCCGCATCGGCAGCTTCGGCGATCTGGTCTGCTTCAGTTTTCACCCCAACAAAAACATGACCACCATTGAAGGTGGCGCGGTCAGTGGCGGGTCGGCCGAGGAGGTCAAGGCGCTGGAGCTGCATCGCTGGCATGGCCAATTGAAGACCCCTGCGGGCCTGGACACTGTGTTCGCCGGTGGCAAGGCAAACCTGTCAGATGTCGCGGCACGCGTAGGTCTCGGGCAGCTGGCGCGCCTGGAGGAATTCAATGCCCGGCGACGGCAGCTCGTTGCGCGTTATTTCACCCTGTGGAGCGACAACCCGCCGGTGCGGCTCCCCGAGCGCGACCATGACGGCGACACTGAGGGCCATAGCTGGCACGTATTCACGCCGCTGCTGCCACTTCCGCAGTTGAAAATCACCCGGCCGCAGTTCATGGAGGCCATGGCGCAACGCGACATCGCAGTTGGCGTGCACTACCCGGCGATCCATCTGTTCAGCGCTTATCGGGCCATTGGGTATCGCGAGGGACAGTTCCCGAATGCTGAGCGGATAGGCCGCGAGACTGTCACCTTGCCCCTGTTCCCGGCGATGGAGTTGAGCGATGTGGATCGGGTCGTGGAGGCGGTGAACGAAGTCATCACGGGAGCGCGCCTTTGAACGCCACCGTCTCGGTTGTCATTCCGGTCTTCAACGAGGAGGCCGGCCTGCAGGTCTTGTTCGACCGCCTCTACCCGGTGCTCGATCAATTGGGCCGCAAGTACGAAGTCATCTTCGTGGACGACGGCAGCAGTGATCGCTCGGTCGCAGTCCTCCGGGGACAATTCGCGAAACGTCCCGACACCACGCGAGTCGTGGTGCTCGCGCGCAATGTCGGGCAGCACATGGCCATCATGGCCGGCTTTGCTCAGACCCGCGGCGACTACATCATCACGCTGGATGCGGATCTGCAGAACCCGCCCGAGGAGATCAGCAAGATCGTCGCTGCCATGGATGAGGGCGCCGACTACGTCGGCACCGTGAGGAAAGATCGTCACGATGCCTATTGGCGCAAGGCCGCCTCGCGCCTGATGAACCGGTTTCGAGAGCAGACCACGCAAATCCGGATCACCGACCAGGGTTGCATGTTGCGCGGCTACGATCGAGAAATCGTGGATGCAATCAATAGTTGCGTCGAGGTCAGCACCTTCGTTCCCGCGCTGGGATACACCTTCGCCCGCAACCCGGTGGAAGTCGAAGTGGTGCATGCCGAACGCATGGTGGGACAGTCGAAATACTCCCTGTACCGCCTGATCCGCCTGAACTTCGACCTCATGACGGGTTTCTCCGTGGTGCCGCTGCAGTTCTTCTCCATGGCGGGCATGGTGATTGCGTTGGTTTCCGTGGTTGGATTCGTTCTGCTGGCGATCCGCCGGTTCGTTGTGGGTCCCGAAGCCGAGGGCTTGTTCACGTTGTTTGCCATCGCGTTCTTTCTCATTGGCGTGCTGCTGATGGGTGTGGGTGTTGTTGGTGAGTACGTCGGTCGCATCTACGAGCAGGTTCGCCAGCGGCCGCGATACACGGTCGCCGCGCTTCTCGAGCAGGACGACCCGCAACCTCACGACGCGCCTGCTCCCCGCGCCACGGAAAGAACTTCCGGAGCAGGTGGATGACCGCTGCACGAGCTGTGGTGTTCGGCTATCACGACGTTGGCGTCCGCTGCCTCAAGACGCTCATCTCGGGCGGCGTTGAGGTTCCGTTGGTCGTGACTGTGGCCGATGATCCGAACGAGACCCAGTGGTTCGCAAGTGTGGCGGCGACTGCTGCGGAGTACGGCATCACGGCCCTGACACCCTCCGATGCGAACACGCCGGAACTGCACCGTACGATCTCGGACCTGCAACCCGACTTCATCTTTTCTTTCTACTATCGCTCGATGCTGGGGGCGCCACTGCTGCGTATCGCCCGCCTCGGGGCACTCAACATGCACGGCTCAATGCTGCCGAAGTATCGCGGCCGGGCGCCTGTGAACTGGGCGATCCTTCGAGGTGAGCACGAAACGGGCGCGACCTTGCATTACATGGTTGAGCGCGCCGATGCCGGCGAAATTGTGGATCAACTGGCCGTGCCGATACTTCGGGACGACGATGCGCGCGAGGTCTTTGGGAAGGTCACCGTCGCGGCCGAAACCGTTCTGGCGCGGTCGCTTCCGGGCCTCATTGCAGGGACGGCGCCTCGCAGAATCCAGCCAATCGAGCCCGGGCACTATTTCGGACGCCGCCGTCCGGAAGATGGCCGCATCGACTGGGCTTGGCCGGCAGAGCAGATTCACAATCTGGTACGCGCGGTGGCGCCTCCGTTTCCCGGAGCGTTCGCCGATGTCCAGGGTGAGCGCTGGCGGGTGCACAAGACTCGGGTGGCGGCGCGCGTTGGGAGCCCGAGCCAATGCGCACGACTGGTTGGCATCGGCGGTGAATGTTATGTGGAGTGTCGGGATGGCAGCGTGCTGCACCTTCTCGGGGTAGCAACGGCCGCCGGTCCGTTGAATCTGCAGGCACTGGCTGCCGAGCTGAGCGGGAAACCCCGTCTGCTGACCTGAAATGTCGCGTATCGCTCTGAAAATCGACGTCGATACGGATCGCGGCACTCTCGAGGGTGTGCCGCGTCTGGTCAGCCTGTTTGAGCGACTCAACGTGCGGGCAACCTTCCTGTTCAGCCTGGGCCCCGACCAGACTGGCCGCGCCGTCAAACGTGCTTTCCGCCGCGGGTTCATGGGCAAGGTCCGCCGAACCTCGGTGTTGAAACACTACGGCCTCAAGACTCTCCTGTATGGAACGTTGTTGCCGGGACCGCACATCGGGCGCCGGCGCGGGTCGATCATGCGCAGTGTGGCAAGTCAGGGGTTTGAAGTTGGCGTGCACACGTACAACCACGTGAAATGGCAGGACCACGTCGCCGGCCAGGATGAGTCATGGACGCGGCGCGAGCTGACACTGGCGCGCGATGAGTTTGCGCAGATCTTCTCGCGTGCGCCTGTGGTCCACGGCGCCGCGGGTTGGCAGATCAACCGCTACGTCCCGCGGTTGGAGCAGGAATTGGGATTCCGATACGCATCCGACGGCCGTGGAACCGGTCCCTTCGTTCCCGTGGCAAATGGAATTGCGGTCGAGGTCCCGCAGATGCCCACGACCCTCCCGACTCTCGACGAATTGATCGGACGCCCGGATCTGGAGGGGGTGGATCCCATCGACCACCTGTTCTCGTTGACCGAAGGGCATCCCGAACGCGATCATGTATATACCCTCCATGCGGAGTTGGAGGGCAACACCTACCTCGAGGCGTTCGAGCGGTTGATCCGGGGCTGGCGGGATCGAGGCGCCGATCTGATTGACCTCGCAACCTATGCGGCGACTTTGCGTATCGCCGAGTTACCCAGGTGTGAGATGGTGGAAGGAACAGTGGAGGGCCGCAGCGGCAACCTGTCGTGTCAGGGGCTGCGCCCCGGGGAAAATTAATGACTTGGTACGGTTTGTCGGTATTCAGCCTTGCGTACATACTTGCGGTCGCCACCCCCGGGCCGGGAGTCGCCGCGATCATTGCCCGCTCGTTGGGCCACGGACTGCGCGGCGCACCCGCTTTCATCGGCGGCTTCATGGTCGGCGACCTCATCTGGTTTACGTTCGCGGCGACCGGCCTGGCGATGCTCGCTCAGAGCGCCTACACGGTATTTCTCATCGTGAAGTATGCGGGTGTGGCTTACCTGCTGTACCTGGCCTATCGCCTGTGGACCGCCCCGGCAAAGCCGATTGATGCATCGCGCGATGTGAGCCGCGAGCGGCCGTTGCAGCTGTTCCTGGGCTCGCTGGCGTTGACGCTGGGTAACCCGAAGACCATGATTTTCTTTCTGGCCGTCCTCCCCACCGTGGTCGAGTTGAAGAGCCTGTCCGTAGCCGGCTTCTTCGAAATCGTGCTCGTCATTCTGGTCATACTGCCCACAGTGCTGGGCGGGTATGCCTTTGGCGCAAGCCGAGCCCGCCGTCTGTTCTCCGAGCCGCAGACCGTCCAATGGGTTCAGCGCGGTACTGGAGTTGCCATGGCATCCGCCGCTGTAGCCGTCGCGACACGGTAGGAACGCGGCAAACCCCCTGCTCCAAAAGTAGGGGTGTCTCACAATATGGCGTCGCTCCATACGTCTATCTCCTCAGATGGACGCGACGCTGAATGACCCTTCCGTGACCTCTGAACAGGACCGAAAGATCTCGGCCGCCGTGCGGCGCGAGGGCGGTCGCCTGCGGAATTTCATTCGCCGCCGCGTACTGGATGCCGCCGAGGCGGAGGACATCCTCCAGGAAGTGCTGTACGAGCTCGTCGCCGCTCATCGCCTGATGCAGCCGATTGAGCAGGCCGGTGCATGGCTGTTGCGGGTGGCCCGTAATCGCATCATCGACCGGTTTCGCAAGAAGCGCACAGAACCTCTGGGAATCGGGAGTGCGGGGCGGTGGGAGGATGACGACGAGGAGGGTGGCTCGCTGGAGGACCTTCTGCCTTCCATGGAGCCAGGTCCCGAGGCCGAAGCGATCCGGCAGGTGTTGCTGGAACGAGTGGAGGATGCGTTGGATGACCTGCCGCCGGAACAGCGCGAAGTTTTCATCGCGCACGAGCTCGAAGGAGCGAGCTTCAAGGAGTTGGGCACACGTTGGGGTGTGAGCGTCAACACGCTGTTATCGCGGAAGCGGTACGCGATTCTCGCGCTGCGCGAGCAGTTGCAGGCCACCTACGACGAGTGGTTGGACGAATGAGTCATTTTGTGAGAGTGCGACGAAGGAGACGATTGTGAGACGCCATTGGTTGATGAAGGGGGCCGCCGCGCTCGTGTTGATTCCCACGTTCGTGGCAGCCGTGAGCTTTGTGGTCATGCTCCTGTGGAACGCGCTCGTTCCCAGCCTGTTCGCAGGACCCGTGCTCGGGTTCTGGCAGGCGGTGGGATTGCTGGTGTTATGCCGCATCCTGTTCGGTGGGCTCAGGGGACACGGCCGCCATAGCGGTTGGCGGCACGGAGCGTGGCGCTCGCGCTGGCATCACATGACACCCGAGGAGCGCGATCGCTTTCGCGATGGCATCCAAAAGTGGCGGCACATGAGCCACGAGGAGCGGCGGGCATTTCGCAAGGGATTCCGCGGCTGCGGCGGCGGCATGATGGATGAGCCCAGGGGGGCGACGCATGCGTCGCCCGAGATGGGAGACCTGAAATGAAGCCCGTCAAGCTGAGCGACAGGCACGGTTTTTCGTCGGATCGCGTGGCCGATCCGTGGACCGAAGGCGCCCTGGATTTTCTGGAGCGCAGCCGCGAGGTGGCCAACGAGGTAGTTGTTGACGGGAAGCGCACCGAAACTTCAACATCGGCGCGTGAAGAAATCGTTGTTCCTCGTCCCGGGTCTCTTGTGTGACGATACCGTCTGGGCATCTCAGGCTGCAGCGTTGGCAGACATCGCCGCTGTGCATGTTGCCAATAACGGTGATACCGACAGTCTCGGGGTGCTTGCCGAATCGATAATCGCCCACGCTCCGCCGCGTTTCGCGTTGGCGGGGCACTCCATGGGCGGCCGGATTGCGTTGGAAGTTGCCAGGAGAGTACCCGAACGCCTGCTTGGGCTGGCCCTGCTCGACACTGGATACGAGGCGCTTGCGCCTGGAGAAGCCGGTGAGCGCGAAGCCACGGGACGGTATGCGCTGCTTGCAATGGCGCGCCGTGAGGGTATGCGGGTGATGGCGCGGACGTGGTTGCAAGGGATGGTCTATCCCCCAAGGCTCACCGATGAGGAGTTGGTAGAGCCCATTCTCGATATGTTCGAACGTCGAACACCGGACCAGTTCGCGCTGCAGATAAAGGCGCTCCTCACCCGCCCCGATGCAGCGTCTGTCCTGCCCACTCTTCAATGTCCGACTCTCGTCCTATGCGGCCGCGAGGACGCGTGGGCGCCTCCTTCCCGGCATGATGCAATGGCGAGAATGATTCGGCACGGCACACTCGAAATCATTCCTGACTGCGGCCACATGTCGACGCTGGAACGCCCACAAGCGGTCAACCAGGCGTTCCGACGCTGGCTCGAATCGATCGGAGCGCAGGCGTGACGGCACAGCCGCACAAGTTTGCTCTTATCGGGTTCGGGGAGGCGGGCTCGATCCTGGGCGAGGATCTGGCCGCCGCGGGCCGGGACGTAGTCATGTATGACATTCTCCTGGACACGGCTGCAAGTCGGGAGCCGATGCTCGAAAAAGCTCGACGTGCGCATGTTCGGGCTGCGAGGAGCTTCGAGGATGCCGTCGCCGGCGCGCAGGTGGTGATCTCCGCGGTCACTGCGTCCTCGTCGGCGGATGTTGCGGCTGAGGCCGCGAAGTCACTGCTTGGGGGGCAGGTGTTGCTTGATATCAACTCCGTGTCTCCTGCCAAGAAATTATCCAATGCGGCGCTGGTGGAGGCGGCCGGCGCCGATTACGTCGAGGCCGCTGTCATGGCGCCGGTACCGCCACAACGGTTGCGAGTACCCATGCTTCTCGGCGGGAAGCGCGCAAGCGCGCTCGCGGTGGAGCTGCGAAATGTTGGGATGAATACGACTGCACTGTCGCAGCAGATCGGCGTCGCATCCGCAGTGAAGATGTGTCGCAGCATCGTGATCAAGGGGCTCGAGGCGTTGACGGTGGAGTCGATGCTGGCTGCCCGGCGGTTCGGTGCGGAGCGCGAAGTGCTCGAGTCGCTGAACGGGACTTTTCCTTCCATGGGCTGGATGGGGCAGTTGCCTGACTACCTCGTCAGCCGGTCGGCGGAGCACGGACGCCGCCGTGCCGCCGAGATGCGGGAGGTTGCGCGGACGCTGCAGGATGTTGATGTTGAGCCGACAATGGCGCTTGCCACTGCAGCGCGCCAGGATTGGCTGATCGATGCAATGGCTTCCAAGGGCGTGGCCTATTCGTCGCTGAGCTCGCCGTTCTCGTGGCGCGATCTTGCGGATTGCCTGGCCAAGGACACCTGAAGCTAAGGACCATCGGAGGCGACCGTTATCGGCCGCAAGCGATGCGCCGCGCCGCAGCCATTGCTCATCAGCTCATCGCTACTTGACCGGCAACACCGTCGAGCGCGTCACCGTACGCATCGCGAAACTCGACTGCACG
>Ga0307511_10000016_pt1 | contig 124318 bp, 101 predicted proteins | sample 13_EM_MG_FD_200266 | JGI IMG/M metagenome (GOLD analysis project Ga0307511, IMG submission 200266) | Populus trichocarpa ectomycorrhiza microbial communities from riparian zone in the Pacific Northwest, United States - 13_EM | ecosystem: Host-associated > Plants > Roots > Unclassified...
CGGGGCGGCCATGCGTGGAGCATTCACCCAGGTTGACTCGTTCGGAGAGACTGGGCATCGGTCGTCCGGGCGGTGAATGTTCGGAATCGTAGAGCAGTTCGATATTGCCCAGGCGAAGGATGTCGTTGCGGCGGAGTTTTTGTTCCGTAACTTTTTCCCCGTTGATCCGCGTGCCATTGGTCGAATCCAGGTCCTTGATCGCATAATCCTGCCCATCAAGCCTGAGCACGGCATGATGACCGGAAATACTGGCGTGCTCGATTTGGATCTTATTGTCTTCCAGTCGACCGACGGGGATTTCAGGACTGGTCAGATCAAAAATTTTGCCTTCGAATTCGGGCGATTGTGCGACTAAACGGGGCATAGTAGCAAAAGCTACGAATTTTTTGATGCCTTATCAATCATTTTACTGAATTCTCGGAAAAAGTAGTTGGCATCATGGGGGCCCGGCGCTGCTTCCGGATGGTATTGAACCGAGAAAAGATGTTCGGAACGATGGCGCAAACCTTCGCTGGTTTGGTCGTTGAGATTGATTTGAGTCGTCTCGACTTCTGCTGCCGGGAGTGATTTCGGATCGACCGCAAACCCGTGGTTTTGCGACGTGATGCTGATCCGGCCCGTGGTCAGATCTTTTACCGGTTGGTTGCCGCCCCGATGGCCGAACTTGAGCTTGAAGGTTTTTCCTCCGAGCGCGTAGCCGAGGATTTGGTGTCCCAGGCAAATGCCGAAGATCGGTTTTTTCCCGATCAAGTCCCGCACCGTTTTATGCGCGTATTTGATAACCGACGGATCGCCGGGACCGTTGGAAAGAAAGATGCCGTCGGGGTTGGTCGAGAGCGCTTCTTCCGCCGGGGCCGTGGCCGGAAGGACGCGCACCTGGAAACCATGCTGGCGCAGCCTGCGGAGGATATTGATTTTCAATCCGAAATCGTAGGCGACGATCCGGTGCTTCACCGGGGGCAGTCTTTCGAAATAATCCTCGCCGGTGAGGGGAGGCGCGCCAACCGGACGCTTGCCCTGGATGAGAGTCCACTTGCGGCTGAGCTTGTCAGTGGGGTCCCAATCGTAGGCTTTGGGGCAGGTGACTTCCTGGACAAAATCGTGTTCGAGGTAAGACCACTTTTTTGCGAGATCGATGGCCGCGGCATCGGAAATTTTTTCGGACGTCATGACGCCGCGCAGGGAACCCTGCGTCCGCAGGCGGAGCGTGAGGGAGCGGGTGTCGATGCCGGTCAGTCCGGGAATGTTGTAACGCTTCAGGTAGGAATCGAGCGTCTCCTCGCTGCGCCAGCTGCTGACGATGGGTGAAAGTTCCCGGACGATGAGGCCGGAGACATGGGGCTGACCCGACTCGACATCGAGCGTGTTGATGCCGGTGTTGCCGATGAGTGGGTAGGTCATCGTGACGATTTGGCCTTTATACGACGGGTCGGTCAGGATTTCCTGGTAACCGGTCATCGACGTGTTGAAACAAACTTCGCCATTGGCGGTCAATGGCGCACCGAAGCTCTGGCCGCGCCAGATGCTGCCGTCTTCCAGGGCGAGAATAGCGGAACTCATGAGTTACGTATCATTGCGCATCAGGCGCGAAGCTCAAGAAATTGTGGGAGAAAAAATCTTTTTATCCGCCAAACATGGCGCGGCAGATGAGGACCGAAGCGACGGGGCCGACGAAATCGGCGACGAGTCCGGCGGGAATGGCATGACGCGACTTGCGAATGCCGACCGAACCGAAGTAAACCGCAATGACATAGAAGGTCGTTTCCGAGCAGCCGTAGAGCGTGGCCGCCGTCAACGCGATGAGGCTGTCGGGACCAGCCGTATTAATCAAGTCGGCGAGAAGGCCGAGTGAAGCCGAGCCACTGAAGGGACGGATAACGGCAAGCGGCACCAACTCGGAGGGGAAGTGAAGCAGGTTGGTGAGAGGCTGGAGCAGGAACTTGATGAGGTCCATGCCACCGGCGGCGCGGAACATCCAGATGGCGACAAACATGCCGACCATGTAGGGCAGGATGCGGAGCATGACCTGGAAGGCTTCCTTGCCGCCCTCGACAAATTCCTCGTAAACCGGAATGCGGCGCAAAGCGGCATACAACGGAAAGAGAAGAATGAGCCAGGGCAGGGTGATGAGAGAGAGGCCCTTGACGAGCCGGATGAGGAAGGAATGCGCGGCATCGTCGGGGGCGGGCATTTGTCCGATGAGTTCCGGGAAAGCCGTGACCAGCAACATCGCGAGGAAAAGTCCCGCCGCACCCGCCAGAATCCAGCGCGAGCCGGGCACCCAGGGCAATTCCTGATCGGTGCGCTCGGCGGCGGCTTCGATTTTTTGCCCCTCGGCGACGCTTGCAGAGGTCGCGATATTGATATCTTCGAGGGGCAACGTGACGCCGGTTTTTTCCTGAAGCGGGGGAAGGCGGTACCAGGGAGTCCGTTCCAAAAGTTTGCAGGTGGTTATGGCGGCAGCGTGAGCGATGATGGTGGCGGCCAGCGAAGTGCCGATAATAATCGTGGGATCTTTGCTGTGGGCGGCGGCCAGCAGGGCGATGACGGAGACAGGAATCAGCGTGATGGAACTGGTGTTGATGGCCAGAAGCATGCACATCGCGTTCGTGGCGGTGCCGGGGCGCTGGTTTAACTTTTCGAGTTCGTTCATCGCACGCAGGCCGAGGGGCGTGGCGGCGTTGTTGAGGCCGAGAATATTGGCCACCATGTTCATGACGATTGCGCCCATTGCCGGATGGTTCGGCGGCACCTCGGGGAAAAGCCAGACCATGATGGGTTTGAGGGCGAGGCCGAGGCGATTGACCAGTCCGGCTTTTTCGGCCAGCCGCATCAGGCCGAGCCAAAGCGCCATGACGGCGAGGAGAGTCAGCGCGAGCGTGACGGCGGCATTGGCGCCTTTGACCGCTTCATTGCCCACGTCATTCATCTTGCCGGTGAAGCCGCCGATGAGCACGGCGAGGGCGATGAGTCCGAGCCAGATGTAATTCAACATGGAACGTCCATCTTGTGGGTAATGGCGCGGTTATTGAATAAAAAAAGAAACAAAACCGTGCTGAATGCGAAAAGGAAGGAGGGGAGATTGATGAGCCAGGGCTGGTTGGGGCTTAGGGCATAGATACTCCAACCGAGGGGCAGGGCGAGCAGACATAACCAGGTGGCCCGGGAAATCCGAGTGGAAGCGAGAAATCCGAGCGCCACGAAGTTGAGGATGAGCACATCGTTATAACTGTTGCGGTAAGCGGGCAGGAAGAGGTCGACGAGAAAAAGCCACGCGACCACGCCAGGAAGCAGGGCTTCCGTGGATTGCTTGCGCGAGAACCAAAGCCAAAGGATGAAGGGAATGGCGATCAGGAGGTGAGGTGGCATCAATTCCACGAGGTGTATTTCCCAGCCAAGATATTTCAAGAGCGCATGGATCGAAAAATCGGCGTAGGGAATGGGCACGTAGTAAGCCAGGATATTGTCGGTGGGGATACCTTCAATCATGGGCGGATAGGTTTGTTCGTAATGGGGGTTGTTGTCCGTGAGATAGAAAGCGGAATGACTTTGCATGGCCGAGAAATAATCGGACCAGCAGTCCGCATCCCAAAGCAGCGGCAGGCCAAATCCGAGCAGCAGACCCACGATTGCTCCGGCCAGTTGGTCGCGACGATGCCGGACGAGAAACGGCAGGAGGAGTGCGAAGGGTGGGCGCAACGTGATGAGAAATCCGGCCAGCAGTCCCGCCAGAAAACGATGGCTGGTTTTTGCATCGAGGGTAACGACCAGCCAGCAGGCGAAGAGAAAGAGCAGCAGGACGTAGGACTGTCCCCGTTCGGCATGGAGACGCCAGGCTGAGGTGTAGGTGAAGCCGATAAAAAACAGGGCCGTGAGCCAGCGTGAAAAGGAGTTCGGGCAGCGCCGCAACCAGAGCCAGGCGGTGCCGAGTAGCAACGCCCATTGGAGAAGGAACCAAAGGAATTGCGCGATGCGATAGGGCAGGACAGCCAGTGGGAGATGCAGGAGCAGCAACGCAGGTGTGGCCGTGGTTTTGCTGACCGGCAACAGCGGGTTGTTATAAGGATCGCAGTATTCGGGCGGTTCTGGTTCCTGCCATTTATAGTGGTAGGGATCGATCTGATGGACGAGCAGCCGAATGCCGGTGATACGGTTGCGCAGATCAATGGCGCCGCCCTGGCTGACGTTTTCAACATCGACGACAAAACTAGCCAGGAGCAGAAGCCCCAAAGCCACCCAGCCCAGCGTCGATGCCGCGTTTTTCATCAGGCCGAAAGATAAAGGGAGTGCGTGCGGATCAAAAGCGGGAAACTTGGGTTCACTTGCGGTCGGGTTGATTGGGCAGCTATAGTCAGGAAGGATGAGTCCCCTTCTTTTCACGGCCTTGAGCGACGCACCTTTGCTGGCGGGCTTAAATGGTGAGGCTCTGGCGTTATTGGGGCAGGAAGGGATCGTGCATGATTTTGCGCCAGACGAATGGATCGTGCGTGAAGGTGAAGCAGGCCACTCCTTCTTCATTCTGGCCGAAGGCGACGTGGAGGTGATCAAGCACCAGGATAGCCCCCACGCCGTTTTACTGGCGCGGTTGCATCGCGGGACATTTTTTGGCGAAATGTGCGTGGTCGATCCGGTGCCCCGGGCTGCTTCGGTGCGCACGACTTCGAAAGTAACGGCGATTGAAATCCGGGCGTCGACCCTTCACCACCTTTTTCAGAAGATGCCGGATCAGTATGCGATCATGTTACTCAACCTCGCCCGGGACATGGCCAGGCGTTTGCGCGTGCTGGATGAAGCGTTCGCTGCACGAGCTTCTTAAAATATGGAAATACTTTGGTGAGATGTTCTACGCCAAGGATTAATAAAAAATAGATTTAGCGAATTTAGAGCCTTAATCCTCTTAAACTTAGCTTGTCTAATAATATTATTATAACTACCTTAAAAGCCGTTTCGGATAACGGACAGGTTGTGTTTTTAAAGTGAACGCGGAAAAAGGCCCAATTGAAACAAGGTTTCTGTACGAAAAAAGGACCGTGGCGTGGAGCCAAACCATGGAAAATGGTTTCGGCTTGGGGTTTGTCGTCGCTTTTACTTTTTGGCCAAACGGCGCAGTTATTGGGAAACCCAACCGGCGGTGAGGTTGTTGCCGGTAGTGCCGGGATCACCGGTGCGGGCAGCACGCTGACAATTAATCAGGCGACCAGCACGGCCATCATCAACTGGCAGCAGTTTTCCATCAACAGCGGGGAGTTGACCAAGTTTGTCGTTCCCACCAGTTCCTCGGCCACGCTCAATCGTGTTCTCGGTGGCAATCCATCGGCCATTTATGGAACATTGCAATCGAACGGCCAACTTTACCTGATCAATCCCAGCGGCATTGTCGTGGGGCCAAACGGTCGCATCGATACCGCCGGGTTCCTCGGCTCGACGCTTGATGTTTCCAGCGATGATTTTCTCAAGGGAGGTAATCTCCATTTTCTCGGATCTTCGGATGCGAGTATCGATAACGCGGGAACGATTCACGCGTCGGGCGGAGACGTCTATCTCATCGCCAATCAGGTGAACAACACCGGAACCTTGAGCGCACCCCAGGGCAACGTCGGGCTGGCGGCGGGTACCGATATCCTTTTCCAGCAGGCCGGGAGTCAGCATCTTTTTGTGCAGCCGACGCCATCCGGTACGAAGCGGGCGACCGGCGTGACCAATGCGGGTACCGTGCTGGCTGCCACCGCCGAACTCAAGGCGGCGGGCGGTAATGCCTACGCATTGGCGATTAATAACACGGGTCACATTGCTGCTACCGGTTACAAGAAAGTCAACGGACAGGTCTATTTGACCGCAGACGGCGGCGACATCACCAACAGCGGGGACATCTCCGCCAATAATCCGAATGGCGATGGCGGTACGCTTGTCTTGAACGGACACGGGGCCTCCTCGACGGGGACAGTCCTGAATTCCGGACAACTCGTGGCTTCGGGCCAGGTCAAGGGAACCAGGGGCGGCACGGTGCAGGTCTTGGGTAATCGGGTGGGCATCACGGACAACGGGGGCGTCGATGTTTCCGGTGATGCAGGGGGCGGCACGGCGCTGATCGGCGGCGACGAACATGGGGCCAATCCGAATATCGCGAACGCGGACCAGACTTATCTTGGATCGAATGCGAAGATCACGGCGGATGCCAAGACCTCGGGCAACGGCGGCAAGGTCATTCTCTGGGGTAACAAGACCACGCAAGCTTACGGGCAAATCAGTGCTCGCGGCGGCGCGCACGGCGGCAACGGCGGTTTTGTCGAGACGAGCGCGGAGACGCTTCAGGTCGATTCGACCGTGGATACTTCCGCGGCGGAGGGCACGCAAGGTACGTGGCTGCTTGATCCGTCGGATGTCACCATCAGCGACTCCGTATCCGGGCCGGGCGGCGGCTTTAGTCTCTCTCCGCTTTTTACCATCACCAGCGGCTCGGCCACGATAAACCAGGCAACACTGCTGGCTAATTTGGCCAATAATGACGTAACGATTGATGCGAGTCAAAGTAGTGGCGGCGGCGGCACAATCACCTGGCAACAATCCAGCGGCATTCCGACCCTGACCATCTCCAGCGCGAGTGGACAGACCTTGACGCTCAATGCGCCAACTCAGATTTCCTTGAACAATGTCGGGCTGATTGTGAACGGAGCGGGTGGGCTGAACCTGGTGCTCAATAGTTCCAGTTCTTCAGGCCAGGTCACTATCCAGAATTCCAGTCTCAGTCTCAATGGCGGGAACCTGACCGCTTTCGGCACGGGCTATGTAAGTGCGAGCGATAATAACGGCAATCCGGATGGCATCGACATTTTGAGCAGTGCGATCGACGCCCAGGGAGGCAGCATCAGTCTCACCGGTACGGGCGGTTATGTCTTTAATGGTGGGGTTGGACCGGCAGGGGGACTTGTAAGCGGCAACGGCGTCTTCATTCAAAATGGTTCCAAAAATACGCTAATCACGACGAGTGGTTCCGGCGACATCACCATCCAGGGGACGTACGACCAGAACATCACCACTTACGGCAACCAAATAGGTTGGACTTCCGGTACCAATGGCGTGGCCATTCTGGGTGACTCGGGCGGGTTCACGACGACGACCACAATCAGCGTGGCCCAGGGAATTTTGGGCATCAACGGGACTGTCGGCCAGGGTGTCTCGGGCGACGGAACTTCCCCGCAACTTGGCGCAGGCTTTGAAAGCGTCGATATTGATGGGGCCTCGATTGAGGCGCTGGGCACCGGCGGCACTGTTTCCATCACCGGTGATACTTCCGGCACGACGGTCTTTGATCATGCCACCAACGGTTCCAGCGGGAATAAGGGCATTGTCCTTGGAGGCGATAACACCATCAGCGCCAATACGATGATTTCCGTGGGCACGAACGGGATCCTCATCCTGAACGGCACGAGCGGCACTGTCGACAGCACTTTTGCCAGCGATTTTAATAATACCGGCAATGCTACGGGGCTCGACATTGCGACTGGCACACAGATTACGGGTGGCGGCGGTGCGATTCTCACGCTCACAGGTACAGGAGGGGCGGCGGTAACCAACACCAATAACAACGCCAGCCCAGGCACCAGCTTCACTGGCTCGTCCGATGGGGTCAAAATCGGTGACAATAATGGTACGGGCGGCATCGCGCAGATCACCGTCGGCACATCCGGCAACAGTGGCATCGGCGGCAGTATCAGCATCAATGGATTTGGCGGCAGCATGGACATTCAAAACGACGCCATACCTACGTCCAACCAGGGATCGAGCGCCCATGGCGTCAGCGTCAGTAACGGTTCACTCGTTGCCGCTAATGATGCCGCCACCATTTCGATTTTTGGAATAGGCGGTCCGGTGACTGCTGGCGCCAATACCTTTGGTGATGCCCTTGGCGTGGCTATTAGCGCCGATCACAATGGTGACCAGACCATCGTTTCCTCGGAATCGGGCCTGATTCAAATCACCGGCACGGGCGGCGACACAACCAGCTTGGGCATCGGCGTTGTCGTCAACGGATTCAGGGGTGGGACGGCGGAAGTCGAATCGGCCACTGGCGACATCAACATCATCGGCACTGGCGGTAATGGCTACACGGGCACGGGGGCTTTCACGGGTGTGACGGGTAATTATGTACCGAATTACGGTGTGGCACTGGTGAATGGCGCCACCCTCTTTACGGGCGGCACCGGCACGATTACGCTTACCGGCACTGGCGGCGGCAATGGTAGTGGGGGCTCCAACTCTTTTGCCGTGGCTGCCGCACAAGTCGTTGGCAATCCGTTCATCGACACGAGCCCGACTCCGCCCACCCCCACCATCACTTCCGGCGGCACCTTCAGCACCGTGGCCCTGGGAGCAGGTCCCGGAGTCTATCTCAATGGCAATATCACCGCGCTTGATACCTCTGTGACAGCATTGTCCGGAACAGCATCCAACCTCAATTTTCTTACGACTGGTTTTGGACCGCTTTCATTGTTTGGCGGAAACTATACCGTCCAGGAGCCCGGTAGTTCGTCGCAATCCTTGACCGCAGTTTCCGTCAATAGCCTGATTCTCAATAGTAGTGGTGATAATATTAGTTTGGGCACGACCTCGGCCAATAGCCTCACGATTAACGGCGCGGGGAATATTATCCAAACCGGTTCACTGAGTGCGGGACAGCTCACGATCGGGGCGTCGAATTCGGTGATACTGACCAACGCCAATAATAATATTTCCCAGTTTGGGAGTGTCAGCAGCAGTGGTGCGATCAATCTCAATAATGGCGGCAACGATATTGATCTGGGCACGGCCAACGCCACCAGCCTTACGATTGGCAACGCGGGGAATATTACCCAGGCGGGTTCGTTGAACACAGGGTTGCTCACGATCTCGGCATCGAAATCGGTCATGCTCACGAATGCCGCTAATAACATCTCCCAGCTTGGGAATGTGAGCAGCAATGGAGGGATCGATATTTTCACCGATCCCGGTCTGACCATCAACGGTACCGTTGCCGGTAACGGTCCGATCACGATTCAGGATGTGGGGAATAATCTCACCCTCGGCGTCAATGCGCTCATCACCAATACCAGTGGCGACGTGAGCCTCGCGACGGACCACTACATCATCAACAATTCCTCGGTGGGCAGCGGCGTCATCCAGAATAGCGGCGGCAACTACTATCTCTATTCGAGCGATGCACCGAATACGGTTCTGGGAGGGCTCACGCCGACTTTCGTCCAATTCAGCACCACCTATCCGGCGGGCACGCTTCCCGGTGGGAATACCGTCTTTTACTTGACGCCCAACGCGACCGCTCTCGGTCCGTTTTCTCCGGTGACAACGATTACACCGCCGCCGCCGACGGGCTCGAATCCGGTCCTGACGCCGCCGGTTACCACGATTATTCCACCCGCACCACCGTCATTGCCACCGGAGCCTCCCGCTCCCCCGACTCCTCCAGGGCCGGGTAGCCCGGACCCAACCGGAGGCACGACGCTGGCCGGTTCCACGGGCAACAGCAGTACGGTCGGCTCGGGCGATGCGGCGCAGTTGGGCGACGGCGGATTGGATAACGTATCCAGCCCTGCCGCTTCCGGTGCGCTGAATCAGGCCCTCAGCCCGGAAGTGCAGGGCAACCTGACGGCGGCCCTGAATGCAGCGGGCGATTTTGGAGCAAATATCGATGGCGGCGCAGGCGCTGGCACGGCGGACAATGACCCGAACACGGGCGGCGAAACCACGATAACCAGCGGCGGCGTGGTCGAGATTGGGAGCAGTGGTGTTCAGAATATTCCGCTGAACCAGGCTCCCCCGGCGCTTCAGGTGGCTTTGGGCAACGGCGTCTTGGATGGCTTGCAGCCGGGGGCGGGGCACTAGGGTTATGAGAAAGTTTTCGTTCTCACAAAAAGCAGTTCGAAGAATCCCCGCCGCTGGAGTTCTCGTTATGGTCTTGGCATTGAGCCAGGGCATCCGGGTTCAGGCGCAGGACTTTGAGCATATCGCGCCCAAACAACCGAAAAAAACCGGGAATGGCGAGGTGGTCGACAAGACCAAAAAGCCGCTGGCCGGTCATGCCAATGAGGAGATTTTGGTGAATCGCCTGCAGGGTGTCTTCATTCTGTCCGATCCCAAGCAAGTGCGCCCGGAAGGCGTGTCGAGCCAACGTACGATTGAGCCGGGGAATGTGGCTTTCGCCAAGCGCCCCGATTTTGAAAGCGCCATCGAGCCCTATCTCGGCAAGCCGGTGACGATGAAAGACCTGAACCAGATGACCCGTTCGATTGTCGCCTACTATCGCGATCACGATCGTCCCGTCGTTAATGTTTACGTTCCGCAGCAAAGCATCTCCTCGGGTTTTGTGCAGATCGTCGTGGTGGAAAGCCGCGTGGAGAAAGTGGATGCCACCGGTGCGCACTGGTTTTCCAATGATATGCTGCGGACGGAAGTGCATTTGCGTCCCGGCGAGCCGATCAGCGGCAGCCAGATCAGGAAAGACCTCAACTGGATCAATCGCAATCCCTTCCTGCAATCGGATATTCTCATGGCCCCGGGCGACGCTCCCGGTACGACCGACCTTCTCTTGCGCACCCAGGATCGTTTTCCGGTTCGGTTTTATACCGGGTATGAAGACAGCGGCAACGATCTCACCGGCAACGACCGGATTCTGGCCGGGTTCAATTACGGCAATCTTTTTGGCCTTGGTCAGCAGCTCTCCTATCAATTCACCACCGCCACGGATACGCATGCCTTCAGCGCCCATGCGGGCACTTACATCATTCCGTTGCCCTGGCAGCATCAACTGACTTTCTTCGGCAGCTATTCCAGCTCGAATGCCGACATGCCCTCCTCCGCCTTTAGTACGGGCGGGATCAACTGGCAGATCAGCATGCGCTACGAAGTGCCTCTGCCGGGCACGGATCATTTCACCGAATCGATCATCGGTGGATTTGATTTCAAGCGTAGCAACAACGACCTCATCTTTGGCGGCACATCCGTATCCCATACGTTTGCGGACACCGACCAGTTCGTGATTGCTTACCAGGCTTCTTACCTGGATGACTACGGTAGCACTTCCGCCAGCGCCACGGCGTACCTCAGCCCGGGCGGGTTGGCGGGTAACAATGACGATGCCGATTACCAGACCCAGCGCGGCGGGGCCAAGGCGAGTTACACCTACGGGCAATTTACGGTGAACCGCGTCACGCGTTTACCGATGGACTTTAGCTGGACGGTGCGTGGTGAACTCCAAAAGTCCGATGCCAATCTTTTGCCAAGCGAAGAACTCGGTTTGGGCGGTTACGCCACCGTGCGCGGATACGAAGAGCGCGAAGCCAATGGAGACGATGGCTTCCTGGTCTCCACGGAATTGGCCGCGCCACCTCTCAGTCTGGCCCATCTGTTTGGCGTGAAGGAAATCAAGGACCAGTTGCAACTTCTCGCCTTTGCCGATTACGGCGGAACCAGTCTGCATCAAGCCACTGCAGCGGATGTGAATCCCAACGTTAACCTGCTCGGCGTTGGGCCGGCCTTGCGTTATGTCATCACGCCCTACCTGTCGCTTCGGTTTGATTATGGGTTTCAATTGCTCAACACCGGCTTTGGCGATGGTGAACATTCCCGCGGGCATCTCGGTGTCCTGCTGAGCTATTAATTTTATGACTGGAATTAAAAGTCTTCACGCCTTAGGAAATCAACTTGTCACTCGGGTGGGGTGGGATAGCCTCTTCTTTGTGAGCATGCACCGGGCATTATTGATTATCGGTCTGGTATTCGCCTCGGCCTTGGCCGCGTCTGCGGCGACGGTGAATGCCTCGGTTTATTCGGTTTCCGGTACGGCGGAATTTGCCGGTCCTGGTTCTTCCAGCTATGCGCCGCTCAAGAAAGGCCAGATCCTCGAAGTGGGCAGCACGGTTCGCACCGGCGACAATGGCGTTGTTATTTTGGTTACCACGCCCGGCTCGGCCATCCAGGTAGGTAATAACTCGATCGTCAAACTGAACGAGCTCGCCTTCGCCAAATCGGGTTCCAGCGTCACGGAACGCAAGGCGACGCTGCAACTTAACTCCGGCGTGGTGAGCGCGCTGATCGATCCGAGCACGCCCAAAATTACCGACTTCAAGATTCAAACACCGCAAGGTGCGGCTGCGGCCCGGGGCACCTTCTACGCCGTCTTGGTCTATAACGGTAAGACCTACGTCGGTGTGAAAGAAGGCAAGGTCGCCGCGACATCTTCCGGACCGTAAACCTGAAGTGACAGCGGGCTTTTTGATAAGACAGGGATTCAGACTTATCTTCTAAAGGCTGATGAAAAAGTTTCTCAAGAAGCTCATCTCGAACGAAGCTCTGCTGGCTGGCTTGATGGCTGTTGGAATGGGCCTGTCCGCTTTGGCGCAAAGCCAGGGACCGACTACCAGCGGGCAAATTGGTCCTGGAACGGCGGGCACGATCAGTCCCACGCAGGGAGTAACTCCTGCCGCGCCGGACAAGCCGCATCAAGTGCTCAACAGCGTCCTGACCCCGCAAACCCGGCAGACCTTGTGGGAAGCCATGAACTCGGTTGCTCCTGTCTCGGCGGGTAATTCCGGTACTGGCTCCGAAGTAACCATTGGCCCGGGTGAAGGCGCGGAGTTGAGTGGAACGACGATCGACAAGGTGGCTTTTGAAAGCCTGCCCGCGACGGTCAAAGGTGCGCTGGGTGGCAGTGTCCAAGGCAAGCTGAGCAGCGGCTCCGGGCACTAAAATTGCCGGACGACCGACGGGGCTCGAACCCAGCTAAATCTCCGCGGATACTGTGCTTTTTCATAAGTGTGTTTTGGAGAAAGGTTTTATGAAAAAAAGACCTCACCGATTGAGCACCGGCACGCGTTCCAGTTTTTTGACTATCGCCACAGGGTTGGTTCTGGCGGTGGTGGTCGGCCCTTTATGCCTTGCTCGTGAGATTGCTCCCAACCCCTCTTTGTCGGCCCCACTTTGCCCTCTTGATAAAAAAGCAGATTCTCGAATAATGGCCTTCTATCAGGAAACCCGCTCCCTGGCCGGGAAGGGATTGAAGTTCAACGACAAATGGCTGCCGCGGAACGAATCGCAGGCTTGGGTGATGGATTGTTCCGGTACAATCTGTTACCTCTTCAAAGAGGTAGCGGGCATCGTGTTGCCGCGCATGGCCTCGGACCAATACCTCTGTCTGCAGCGTCAAGGCAAGGCCTGGGATATTCCCGATACGAAAGGGAATGTTGCCGCCCAACGCGCCTACCTCAGGGAACACCTTAAGCCGGGCGACTTGCTATTTTGGGAAAACACCTGTCTTCCTTGCCATGAACCGCCCATCACCCATGCGATGATTTTCCTGGGATGCAACAAGCAGGGCAAATCGATCATGGCGGGTTCGCAGACTGCGCAACGTATCCCCGGACTCTTCACTGGGAGACGGGGTGGAGTGGACATCTACATCTATGATCCCACTGACAACATCGGCGGCTATGTCACGCCTCAATTGATTTTTCAGATGGGGCACCTTCACGCCTATGGGCGTCCCCTCGAAGCCGATCCCGTCAAGTTGGCTGAGGCAATTAGCAAACTGCCATAGCCAGAGCAAATTACGTGAATTTACTATAAGAAACATGCAAATATATAATGTATTAATATTTGTCATCAAATAAATTTTATATTGTATTTTTACAAGCATTTGCATGTAGTTATGCCATCGCTGCGAAACTTGGCGTGAACAAGGAGGAATGATGAAAGAATTGATTCAAAGTAAGACGTTTCGTTTTGTGAAGACAGTCCTCCTCTTGGGGGTTGCCCTGATTTTCACCGTCAGTACCGTTCCGCTAAAAGCAGAGGTGGACGTCAACGAGGGAACGCCTCAAGCGAGCGCCAGCGGAGCCGCAGCCAAGCCTAACGATGGCATCACGCCCGGGGCCATCGATCCGAGCAAGACTACGACAAGCAAGGACACCGAGACCTCCAAGGACTCGAAGGGAAACATTGTCCAGGTCAAAGAGTTTGTTCCCGGCACCAAGATCGTGAAAAAAATAACGGTCTACAACTGGTACTATGCGAACCAGAATCAGGGATCGGTGACGACCTATACCTTACAGGCCAACGGCGATATCAAAACCACCATCAAGACCTACAGCCAGGGAGGTAAGGAGCTTTCCAGCGAAAGCTGGGTGACGGATGAGACGGGGTACGTTTCCGGCAGCAATTCGACGATGTATCCGAACCGCTCCATCAATAAAGACCCGAAGCTCGACCAAATACGCTCCCATAACGAGAAAACTTCGATGTCTTCGGGCGAAAACGAAACGGCCAGATCGTCTGGTATAGAGGATATCGGCGTTACTCCTTCCAGCGGCTATTACGTGGAAATTTATGGCGGCCTGAATCTTTACCAAAATTATGGCGGCGCCAAGGCCTATACAACGGAGGATGGCGTGCGCGATACGATTGACGGCCCGATGAAAAAGTTTCTGGGCGGAACAGGCGGCTTTAACGTCGGCTATGACTTCCCCGCGATCAACACCGGACTGCTTGTTGTCCAACCGGCGATCAGGGGAGATGTCTCGTGGTTGGGCACGAGCAGCACGATTCTATATGAAGGTGAAACCAATCATTACAATCTCAACACCGTTCCCATCACGGTCAACGGGTTGCTCTTTTTCCCGACGGGATCGCAGTTCACCCCCTATGTCGGCCTCGGCGTCGGTATGAATATCTATCAAGGCACGGCACGATGGGAGGGGCCCGGTGGCGATCTTCGCCTCGGCAGCGCAAGTGCGATTGCTCCTGCCCTCCAGCAGGTCATTGGACTCAATGTGACTCTCGATAAAAAATGGGCGGTCTTTGGGGAATGGAAATTTAACGAAGGATTTGCCCCGCGACTGCAAATCAACAATGCGGCCAATGATGGCTTTGATTTCACGCAAAAAAACGATGTTTTGACCCAAGGCAGCCTGAATTTTGGCATCAAGTACGGCTTTTAAAGATAAAGGATTGTGACCACTCATGCGCGGCGAGGATGCGCCCCGCATGCGGGTAATAAAACCGGAAGATAAGGGTGTGCTCGTTGGGATTTGAATCCGAGGGGTGTCGAGTTTTCTGTTCACAAACCACAGATCGCACCACTTGGCAGAATGCCTTTGGTAAGGCTCGTTTTTAGAGCAAATTGCATGAGCTTTTATCGATGTCGCCAATTGTAGCCATGCGCGCATTTTGAATTATTGCTAGAAAAATCATTTTGGTGCCGATGGCTGGGATCTTCTTATCCTAGCTAGTGATAAGGCGATAGAGAAACCGGCGCTGCTTTTCCTTAGTATCTCGATCACATTCCTGAACAATAAATCACCTTTGTCATTGCTTCATTTGGCCGAATTCGTGCTCAGATGAGCAACAGTTTATTCCTATCGAAAAATATATCTCAACCAATAAATACCCTATGAAATCCACACTCATGGCTGTAGCAATCCTGGGCTCAATCTTTTCCATTTCGGTTTATGCCGGCCCGGATACGAAGGATATGAAAGAACTGAGAGTGACGCCTACGCTCCAGTCGGACGCAGGTTTTTACATTGGTGTTTATGGCGGAGCCCAGTTCGTCACCGATTACGGCAACCAGCGCCAAACCTTTACCGGCACTCCCGCTTCGGCTGCCGCTGTTGGTATTCCTGCGGGCTCAAATGTCATTCCTTCTTCCAGTTTTGATTCGGGCTGGGGCGGGGCAGGCGGCATCAAAGCTGGCTACAATTTTGAATCCTGCGAAGTGAGTGACGAATTGCGTCTGCAGCCGGCGATTGAGGCAGAAGCCCTTTATCTGGGAACCACCAGCACGAGTACCGGGGGAGCCTTGGGCTTCAATGGTTCGAGTAGCACTTCCTATAACTCAGCGGCATGGTTTGTGAACGGAATCTTGCGATTCAAGAATAACTCAATCGTTACTCCCTATCTCGGGCTGGGAGTGGGCGGTGAATATGTGACCATTCACTCTGATGCAACCATTCCAGCCACGGGTGCACACTTTACCGGCATCACGGGCAACGATGTCGATTTTGCCGGACAAGCCTTGGCCGGTTTTGATATTTCGCTGAGCGATCATTGGAGCCTCTTCACGGAATATAAATTCATCGACGCTGTCGGTACCGATCTCAAGGTATCCAACTATGGGGGCACCGGTCTTGATTACCGCTTCAAGCCGGATCAGATTCAGCAACATGTGGCGGTCGCCGGCCTAAAGTATAATTTTTAATCTCTCAGGGTGAATTCCCCGCCGCTTGCGGCGTGCAGTTGGTAGCCGTCGCGGGGTCCGCGACGGTCCGACGCAGAGCCTGCGCCGGCTACTTTAAAAAATCCCCCGCTGCTTGCGGCGGGGTTCTTTATTTTCAATTTGGATCTTCTCGATGCAGAAGAGGGTAGATTGGGTTAGATTGGTGATGTCCTAAAACAAATAACAACTCATGCGAAAGGGATGTCCCCATGAAAAATGATCCTTATGTCGTTGCCGCGTTCTTGAAAGCAAAGGAACGGGATAACTGGGTGGCGGATGGAACAAATCCCTTGGTGACCATATCCAGACAATATGGCGCAGAGGGGGAAGCGATAGCCTTTCGAGCCGGTGAAATCTTGACCGAAATAAGCCAGGGCCAGCATCCCTGGATCGTAGTCGATGAGGATCTCGGTGAACGTGTCATTAAGGATCATCATTTACCGAAACGGATCGGCCGCTTTTTTTCCGGCGAACAGATACTCTCCATTGATGAGCATCTCGAGGGCTTGCTTGGAATTTCCATTCCCGGAGCAACCATGGTCGAGAAATTGGCGAGGATAATTGTCCAACTGGCCCGAATTGGTCACGTTATTCTCATTGGACGCGGAGCCCATCTAATCACGGCCAACTTTCCACGGGCGGTGCATGTGCGCATCATCGGTTCTTTTGAGCGCCGCGTGGAACGGATAATGAAAAATAAATCATGTTCCAGAGAGGAAGCGGCTACCGATGTTAGGACCGTTGGCCTGCATCGCCGCCATTTTGTCTCGACCTATTTTCACTCCAACCTAGATGACCCTGAGCGCTACGACATGATTTTCAATACCGATCGTATTTCCGTTGAAGAAGGCGCGCGTACCATCGCGCAATTGGTTTCTTCGCCTGATTTTAGAAGGCAGGAGGCGGTAAAACTTCAAGAGTTACGCCAGCTTGTACTGGGCTGATCCACGCATGGTCAGCTGTCACCCTCGCTGCTGAACAGGCCCTTCACCATGGAGCCGTATTCGCGCTGAAAGGATAGAATTTCTCTGTAACAGTTAAAACCGCTACGATTGACAACAATCTGCCCATAAAATCGAGGGCCAAAACCTCTTCAGAGGCAAAAGGGCAGGGCGACCGTCGGGAATCGAAGCTGTGACAGGAGAATTGGCATTTTTTAATTTAGCAGAAAAATAGTGAGTTTTTTTGGGCCGTGAGCACCAAGAACAAGAATGCGTTCGATGTCTCCTGTCCGACTGGGACCGGTGATGAAGGAGAGAAAGCTGGGCCAGTTCGGTGCGTAGATTTTGCGGGCCAATTGGAGCGCGGCGGTAAGGTCTGAAACCATCTGGCTACGTTGGGCGATAACGATATGATGCGGCGGTAAAACGGATAAGGCGCGTCCGCCGGCGCTGTTACTCGTGATAAGGACGCTGCCGGTTTGAGCAATAAGAGCGTCGCAACTGGTGATGGCAACGTCGCATGATTCGAGTTCTGGTGTGGCATAGTCGGAGTCCGTGAAAAGGCAAGGCAGGCCGAGTTTTTCTGCAAGGCTTGAGGTAAGAGGGTGACGATGGCTGGCGAGACGCTTCCAGTTATTTTCACTTGCGAGAGCGGCGAGTTGCCGGGTGGCATCATCCAGCGAAGCAACTTGACGAAAATCGGCTTTCAGACCAACGGCATTTTGGGCGAAGAGAGTAATTTGGTTTTCCAATTCAGGACTGACGGGAGGAAGCCATGCGCGAAAATCGTCGGAAGAGGGCAAGAAATCATTTTGGGTTGGGTGGGCTACGGCGGCATGGTCTGCGTGATCAATATGACGATGCGGGGCGGGTTGGCGCAAGGCCTTGCGAATGCGGACGAAGACTTGCTCGCGTTGGTCAGGAAGGGCCATGTGTCGCCTCCGTAGGGGATTTATTCTTGCGCCAGTAATCGGCAAAGGTCTCGCGTTTGGGTGCGGGAAACTTTCTTGTGCGGGTCCAGTGTTGCAGTGGATCAAGCAATGTGCCGTGGACGAGTTGGTGAAGGGGAAAAAAGATGGTCCCAAGTTTTCCGGCAATCCGGTAGAGCGAGGGATGGCGCATGATAAAAGCAAATCCCGCATAAAGGATCTTTTCCCACCAGAGCGTTTTTTCATGCATCGCGTTGCGACGGTTATGAAGAAGATGATGGTGGAGATTGATGCCGACGGGGCAGGCCTCAGTGCAAGCACCGCAAAGAGACGAGGCCGAGGAGAGATGCTTCCAGTTTTGCAAGCCTCGAAGATGGGGTGTGATGACGGAACCAATCGGCCCCTGATAAGTTGTGCCATAGGAATGGCCGCCGATATTTTTAAAAATCGGGCAAACATTGAGGCATGCGCCGCAGCGGATGCAGTGGAGAGAATCGCGCTGCTCGACGTCAGCGAGCAATTCGGTGCGGTGGTTGTCGAGCAGGACGACATGGAACTGCTCCGGGCCGTCGACTTCGCCGGGCTGGCGTGGTCCGCCGAAAAGTGAATTGTAGCAGGTGAGTGGCTGGCCCGCGCCAGCGGTGGCGAGCATGGGGAGAAAGAGGGCCAGATCTTCGAGACGGGGTAGGATTTTTTCGATGCCGAGAATGGCGATGTGAATTTTGGGTAGTGAGGTGGTTAGCCGCGCATTACCCTCATTTTCGGCGATGGAAATCATTCCAGTTTCGGCGATGGCAAAGTTGGCGCCACTGATGCCCATGTCGGCGCAACAATAATTTTGGCGCATGACCTGGCGGGCAATCATGGTCAATTCCTCGGGGCTGTTCGTTGGCTCGGAACCGAGTTCTTTCTGGAAGAGATCACTGATCTCATCACGAGTCAAATGCATGGCGGGAAAAACGAGATGGTACGGTTTTTCGTGGCGCAATTGGACTATGAATTCACCCAAGTCGGATTCGATGACCGTGCAGCCGGCGTGTTCGAGTGCTTCGTTCAGATCGATCTCTTCAGCCGTCATGCTTTTAGACTTGATGATGGTGCGGACGCTGTTTTCCTGCGCGACGCTGACGATGTAATCACGAGCTTGCTCTCCAGTGCTTGCGACATGGACCCGCGTGCCGCGAGCCTCCAGTTTTGTAATGAATTCCCGGAGATAGGTGTCGAGGTGATTGATTGCTTCCCACTTGATTTCAGCAGCGGACTGACGTGCTTCATTCCAATTTTGATAGCGGCCTTTGAATTCATCGCGCTTTACCTCGTAACTATGGAGTGCGCGCTGAATGAGGCCGCGATGACGTAGGTCAGCGGTCACGCGGGCCGCTGCGCGTTGGAAATCACGGGCAAGGGTGGTCATGTCCGGGCGAGAATTTCAGCCAGGTGCAAGCACTGGATTTTTTTGCCTTGGCGATCAAGCAAGCCTTGGATTTGCATCAGGCAGCTCGAGTCGTTGGATACGACAATATTGGCTCCGGTTTCAAGCAAGGAGGCACATTTGACTTCCCCCATGGCAGTGGAAATCGATGGGAATTTCACCGCGAAGGTGCCACCAAATCCACAACAGGTTTTGGCTTCCTTCATCTCCACGACTGTGAGCCCACGAACATGTTTGAGTAGTTCGCGAGGCTGACTCTCGATACCAAGTTCGCGCAGACCGTGACAGCCATCATGAAAGGTCGCCGTACCATCAAAGCGAGCTCCGACATCGCGGACACCGAGATGGTTGACGAGAAAATCAGAGAACTCATGGATTTTTTGGGACAGTTTGAGCGCATCAAAATGGCGCGTGGTGCCTTTGAATAATTCCGGATAAAAAACTTTCATCATAGCTCCGCAGGAGCCGGAGGCGCTGACGATGACTTCGCTTTCGGCAAAAACATCAAGGGAATGTTCAGCGATTGAACGGGCCTCGTCCCAGCAACCCGAATTGAAGGGAGGCTGGCCGCAGCAGGTCTGGCCTTCGGGATAGTCAACTTCACAACCCAGCCGTTCCAGTATTTGGACGATGCTGATTCCTACTTGCGGATAGAACTGATCAATGAAGCAGGGGATGAAGAGAGAGACTTTCATGCGGCAAATTACCTCAAAAACGCATCGATGAGTCCACCATCGACCGTGATAACCTGCCCTGTTGTTTTGCTTAATCGATTGGTCAGGAGAAGAAAAATGGCCTCGGCTTGGTCGGCCGGTGTAATGGGGTTTTTAGTCAGCGTCCGGTCGGCGTAGAACTGCGCCAGCTTCGTGGTTAGGCTCTCGGAAGGTTCGTCCTCTTTGTAGGGAATTTTATATTTCGCAAGAGAGGCGATAACCCGTTCGCGCGGGAACATGGCGCTACCCTGGATGACGGTGGCTGGAGCGACACCGTTGACGCGAACGAGCGGCGACAACTCGACGGCCAGTTCGCGCACGAGATGATTCGCGGCGGCTTTACTGGTGTCATAGGCGACGCTTCCCTTTTTCGCCACGACCGCGTTGGCACTGGTGGTGAGAACAAGGCTTCCGCGTAGTCCTTGCTCCGCCCAAATCGAGCGAGCTTCCTGCGCGACGAGATAACTGCCGGTGACATTGATGGCGAAGGTAAGTCCCCATTTTTCATCAGGGATATTACCTTCGGTGTCCGGTGAAACAAAAATGCCGACGGTTACAGCAATCGAATCGATGCCTCCATAGGCGAGCACGGCTTGCTGCAGCGCGGCGCGAATGCTTTCACGCTTGGTCACGTCCGCTGTTATCGCCACGACGGGGCCGCAACCCGAAATGCCATTACCAGCCACACCGATGCCGAGGCCATGCTTGTCGGTGATTTCCTTTGCGGTCGTCTCCACTGCGCTCTGGTTCAAGTCGATGGCGACGATATGTGCGCCTTCCTTGACCAGTCGCAACGCGACCTCGCGTCCGATTCCGCTGCCCGCACCAACCACGACGATGACCTGTCGCGCCAGTTCCTTTTCCGCGGGCATGCGCTTGAGTTTCGCTTCTTCCAGCAGCCAGTATTCGATGTCGAACGCTTCCTGCAGTGGGAGCGCGACGTAGGAGTCGACCGCTTCGGCTCCACGCATGACTTGAATGGCGCAGCCGTAAAATTCAGCCGTAACGCGTGATTCGCTCTTGTCTTTGCCCCATGCGATCAAGCCGAGCCCGGGGATGAGAATCACGGTCGGGTTGGCATCGCGGATGGCAGGCGAGTTGGCGTGCTTGCGCTTTAGGTAATAGGCGGCGTAGTCCTTGCGGTAGGTTTCAATTCCGACCTCAAGCTTTTTCTTCAGTGCGTCCAGATTTTCACTCTGCGGATTCCAATCCACGTAAAGAGGCTTGATTTTGGTGCGCAGGAAGTGATCGGGGCACGAAGTGCCAAGTTCCGCGAGCCGCATCGCATCGGCGCTATTGACGAAGGTCAGCGTCGCGTCGTCGTCCTGCCAGGTGGCGATAAAACGGTGCTGCTGGCTGACTTTCCCGCGCAACCACGGGAGAAGCTGAGCAAAGAATGTACGGCGCTCAGCATTGGCGAGCGCCTGATATTTGGCACCGCCGAATGTCTTCTCACCTTTGTCATTCTCGGCAAGATAGCGTGCGGCCTTTTCTATCAGCCTCAGCGTCAGATTGTAGCAGACTTCGTCGTCGTCGGCCCAGTTGATCAGGCCGTGCTGGCCCATGATCACGCCCTTGGCCTTGGGATTTTCCCGGCAGATTTTCTGGAGATGAAGGCCGAGATCGAAGCCCGGACGCTGCCAAGGCGTCCAGATGACTTCATCACCATAAATCTTCCGGGTCAGGTCTTGGGAGTTCTTCGCTGCCGCAATGGCAATGGCGGCGTTGGGATGGGTGTGATCGACATGCCGGTAAGGAACAAAACTGTGCAGTGGCGTGTCGATGGATGGCGCACGCGGGTTGAGATTGAACGTGCAGTGGAGATAATTTTCCACCATGGCGTCTTCGATCTCAGTCTTGGGCCCCTTCTCTTTGGCTGCACCATAGAGTTCCTGCAAGGCTATGAGTTTGTCCTGATAGAGTGAGGAAAAATTTTGGCGTTTTGAAGTGCGCAGATCACCGCCCGATCCCTTGACCCAAAGTACCGTGACCGGTTTTCCGGTGAGCGGATCAGTTTCGGCCAGCTTGGCCGAGGTGTTGCCTCCGCCGGTGTTGGTGATGCGCTGGTCGGAGCCGAGCAGATTGGAGCGATAGATCAGGCGCGTGACGGGATCGAGCGTGGCAGCATGTTTTTTGTCCCAAAGATAATTGACGAAGGAATAAGTGGCGGTATTCATGGTTTTAGATTTTGAAGTTTTTGAAAGCCGACGATGACTTCCTGGGGAAAGGTGGAATCGGGCCTGAACGTCTCGGTTGGAAAAGAGGTTTCGACGGCCCGCCGCAAATGGTCCTTTGATTCAAGATGTCCCAGTGCCAGCGCCTGGATAAGAATGTTGCCGATGGCGGTCGCTTCCACTGGTCCAGTAATTATGATTCGTCCGGTCGCGTTGGCGGCGAGCTGGTTGAGCAGATAGTTGCGGCTGCCTCCACCGACAACGTGGAGCTTTTCGATTTTATAGTCGATCAACTCTTCCAATTGGCTCAAAGTTTTCGCGTAGGTCAGTGCCAAGCTTTCCAAAATTGTGCGGATGAACTGCCCGGGTGTATTCGGGGCGGGTTGTCCTGTTTCCTGACAAAATGCAGTGATTTTGCTCGGCATATCCCCCGGCGTTAAAAAGCGGACATCCTGAAGGGAGAGATGCGCCCGTGCCGGTCCGTTTTCCGTTGCCAGACGCGTCAGTTCGTCATAAGTGAAGCTTTGTCCGTTGGCTTCCCATGCCCGACGGCATTCCTGAACGACCCACAAACCCGCGATATTTTTAAGAAATCGGATTGTGCCACCCAGACCTACCTCATTGGTGAAGCCGGCCTCCTGCGCCGCGGCGGTGATGATGGGCGTCGAAAGTTCAGCGCCCAGCAGTGACCAAGTGCCCGAGCTGAGATAGGCCCAATTCGTTTCACCACCAGCCGGGACCGCTGCCACGGCGGCGCCGGTATCGTGCGAACAAGTTGCAACCACTTTGGCCTGCGCCAGCATCGGGTGGTTTTTGAGCTCTCCGGTTCCCGGCCCGAGCACCGTACCGCTCGGTACGATTTTCGGAAAAAGCGAAGGCTTTAAGCCCAGTGCAGAGGCCAGTTTTTGTGACCACGCCCGCGCTTTCGGATTATAAATCTGTGTCGTGCTGGCCAGCGATTCCTCCGCTACTTCCACGCCTGATAGGCGCGCGTTGAAATAATCGCCTATGTTGAGAAAATGATCTGCACTGGAAAGAATCGATGCGTTGTCATGTTGCTGCGCTTCGAAATGATAAAGGGTGTTGATCACCATGAATTGAATGCCTGTCTCTGCGTAAATTTCCGTCAAAGGCATTTTCTTGAATAACCGCTCTGGACTCTGGTGCGTCCGTGCATCACGGTAACAATAGGGCGGTTCCAGCGCCTGTCCCATTGCGTCTAATAACACGTAATCGACTCCCCATGAATTGGTGCTGATGCCTGAAATCAGCACACTGCGTTGCGCGGCTTTTCCCAGGCCCAGAAAAATTTCCTTTTCCAGATGCGCCAAGTCCCAATGCAGATGCCCCTGCATTGTTACCGCTCCATTGGGGAAACGATAGATCTCCTCCAGTGACAGGTGTCCCTCTTCCAAGCGACCGAGCATCACCCGTCCGCTTTCCGAGCCCAAGTCAATCGCCAGATAAGATGTCGCGCTCATCATTTTAACATGCGTTGGCGATAGTGCTCGTCGGGGCGCGAATCGATACGGGCGACATTCTGCGGCGTAAGCGCCGTAGGCCCTCCCAGGGCCGCGGAGCCGACAAAAATCCGTGCAGTTTTTTCCGCCATGAGAGTGGCAGCGAGAACGGAACCGGTACTTGGTCCGCAGGCGATGAGACCGTGACTTTGGATCAGAATCAGGCGTGGCGGACGATTTTCCGCCATGATGAATTTATCCGTTTTTGTGCGGATCTTCTGAGCCAGTATCGTGCCGGGATCGACGTAGGGAACGAGGACGGACTTGGCACCGCAGCAGACAATTTCATCGGGGAAGCGGCGTTCGTTGGCAAAGCGCAGGCTGGGCCCATCGCCGGCGCAGAGGATCTGATTAACGGCGATGGGATGGGTGTGACCGACGACATCAATGCCCGGTAACGTCAACAGGTAAGCATGGAAGACCGCCTCAACTGAAGGCTTGGGCTGGGAGGAATCAACGCGCGAATCAAGTAACGCTTTTTCCACCTCGGCGTCCGTCATAAGGCTGGTGCTGAGCAGGGGCAGGAGCGCCGAGAAACGGCAGGCAACGAGCTGGTTCTCCTGCAAGTTGGCGAGGGAGGAACCGCTGGCCTTGACCAGAAAAGTTTCTTCATCAAGCCGGCACGAGGTATTGCCTTCGCCGAGGATGGCCAAGTCCCGTTCCTCGCGCCCCAGGTCATGCGAGAGCTTGAGCAGCGAGGCGATTTTTTCTGTGTGGGAATCGTTCATATCTTGCCGCAGATGGAAACGTCGAGGCCAAGTTCCATCATGGCGGCGGCCTTGGCGTAGAGGCCTTGTTTGGCGGCAACCTTGTCCGGCGCGTAGACGACCTGGATGTGGTTGCTTTTATGGCGCGCCATCATCTGATCGCGCGAAATCCCCTGGAGTACGGCATGCATGATGGGCCACTGCGACGTGGTGAGTTTCCAGCGTTCTTCGGTTTCGGCCTTAGGCAATTCGACGACTTCAGCCAGACCGGTATCGAATTTAAGTTTGCCGCCTTCCACAAATACGCGGCTCCAGACGATCCAGCCCGGTTTGCTGATACCCTTGACCGTTCCGCCTCCGAGGCGGAAATACATCGCGGGTTGGCGTTCGCTAGTCGCGCCTTTGAATCCACTGATGAGATGTTCCGGCGGCACTGCTCCGGAGATGAGAAAGACCCAGACGTAAGCATTGAGATGGTTGTCTTTGTAGTGTCGGCCCCAGCGGAGGTCGTGCAGCGTATTTTCTGGCGGATAGCCGAGCTCGCGCCAGAGCTTATAGGTGACAATGCCATCCAATCCGGCACACTCGTCGACTTCATTGAAGTGAGGCAACGCTTCGCCCTTGTAGAGTTCCTGGCCCGTGATCTCATCGTAAACTGGCGGACGGTCCACATTATTGAGCAGTCCCTCGACGAGGTCGGAAGCAGGCGCCAGGTCCTTGAGTCCCTGCTGATATTGGATGCCGATGGTGGCGGCGCCGAATTCCGCCGCGATGCGCACCGCAGCGATATACATTTTGCACTGTTGCAGGATTTGATTTTCCGTAAGGTCCGTTTCCTCGTTGCTGCCAAGGTTGAAAGTCATGCCCTTCGCCCGCAACCATCGGTAGACGGTCTGTGCCTCCTCAGCCTTCACCATCAACATTTTTGCGTACAGCGAAGATTGGCTCAACCGTTCCTTGAAAACGCCGGTCGGGTGGAGAAGTTCGTCGGGAATAATGGCGTTAAACATCCCCATGCAGCCTTCATCAAAGACGCCCATGATGAGCTTATCGTGCTTAAGTCGTTGGGCGAGGGTCCGTCCGATCCGCGCGGCGGAGGAAGGAACTTTGACTTTCTTGAGCGAACGAACGTGCGAGGTGTTGTGCTCGATCTTGCCTTTTTTAAGCCAGGAACGGAGTCCCTTAAGGAAAAAAGAATCCGTAAAATCTTCGCTCCAAAGCGTGCTGTAGGGGATGCGGGCTTTGGTCAGCGAACCGTTTAAATTCAGCATGCCGACGAGTCCGGGCCAAGTTCCGCTCCAGTTAGCCAATATCAGGATCGGCCCGCGATGCGTCGTCAATCCGGCGAGAAGATGATGGCTGTATTGCCAGACAGCCTCCGCCACGATTAGCGGAGCGGAGGTCGGGATGTTGCGGAAGACTTCCATTCCATATTTCTGACTATCGATGAATCCATGCTTTTTAACTTCGTCATAAGAATGGGCGCGCTGGATCGTATAGCTTTCCTTTTCTATGGCAGCAGTGAGGTCTTTTTCCAGGGCGGTCTGAGCATCCTGACATTTTTGGTTGGCGGAGAGACGAAGATCTCCACTGGTGACGAGATAGATGATTTTGCTTTTTTGTTTGCTCATACCGTTTAGACCTTTCAGAGAGGTAGACCGTGTCGCATGCGCCGGGCCGCCGTGATATCGCTTGCCAGATTGATTTTTGTGCTCCACGGCACGAGGAACGTCTTGGTTTCGCGGCCTAGCTTGGCGGCGTGGGCGCAGACGATGACCCGGCGCGCGCGGGAAATCAGGGTATGCTGGAAAGCGGCCACCTCTGGTTCGCTGGCCCATACACCCCGCCGGCTCATGCCTTCTGCTCCGAGGAAAACGAGATCAAATTTCCAACGCTGTGCGGAACGTTGGGCAGTATCGCCGAGGAGAATGGATTGGCGTTGGAGAAAACGTCCACCGAGCAAATGCACTTCCATTTCCTCGCGCCGTCCCAGCATTTCGGCCACGGGAAGGCTGTTTGTTACGGCGCAAAGACCGTGAATGGGATGGTGGGACAGGACTTCCGCGAGAGCGAAAATTGTCGTGCCGCTATCGAAGAAACAAGTGATTCCAGGTTGAATGAACTGACGGGCTTGTTCGGCAATCAGGGCCTTGGCTTCGCGATCCACGCCCCGCCGATCGGCAAAAGAAGTATAGCTTGCATCAAATTTACCTAAAGCACCGCCGTAGGTCCGGGTGATTTTCTTCTCCTTCGCGAGAATGCGGAGATCGCGCCGCGCCGTCGCCTGGGAAATGCCGAGGCGGAAGCAAACCTCGGAGAGGGGAATATAACGGCGATTCTCGATCAACTCAGCCAGCGATTGGCGTCGAGCTAGAATAATCGATGTTGCTACCTTCACTCTTCTAGTCTACAAAGTTATATGATCGAAGTCAATCGTTTAAGCCTTTCGTCGAGAAAGGCGCATTAATCAATGCGCTGCCCCGTTCAAACAGAGTTTTTATGAAAAATTTTCTCAACATGTTTCGCACCGCGGACGGAAAAAATTATGTCGTTACATTCGCTCTCGTCAGCACCCTCTTTTTTCTCTGGGGTTTTTGTAACGGCATGATCGATGTACTCAACCGACATTTCCAGAATTCGCTGCATATTAGCAAGGCCGCGTCGGGTTTCGTGCAGTTCGCGAACTTTATCGGCTACTTTGTCATGGCGATCCCTTCGGGTTTGCTGGCGAAGCGCTTCGGCTACAAGGGCGGCATCATGATCGGATTGGCCCTGATTGCCGCGGGTGCATTCTTTTTTATTCCTGCGACTTGGATCGGTACTTTCACCGCGTTCCTGATCGGCCTCTTCATTCTTGCGGCCGGGTTGGCCGTGTTGGAAACGATTGCCAATCCTTACACCACCGTGCTGGGACCTCCGATATCGGGAGCCGCGCGCATCAATCTGGCCCAAACCTGCAACGCCCTGGGAACTTTCTTCGGGCCACTCATCGCCGGGGCGTTCATTCTCTCCTCTACCGGTGCGGTGAATACGAGCAATAATACTCTTTTTATACCCTACCTTTTTATCGCCGGGCTGGTGGCTGTGTTGATAGTTCTTTTTTGGAAGGCCCACATTCCCGATCTGCAGGCAGAGGATGATGCGAAGGTGGTGATGGCATCGAGCTTATCAACAACTGTCTCAAAACCGCTCTTACATCGCTGGCACTTTACACTGGCGGTTGGTGCGCAATTTTTCTATGTAGCAGCGCAGATCGGAGTGTGGGGCTATTTCATTAATTATGTCACCAGCATCGATATGCCTGATTTGCCCGAGTGGATGACCAGGCTTTTTCCCGCCGGGTGGACTTTCTTTGGAGTTCCGCATATGACGGGTGTTAATGGCCAAATCATCTCCATGGCCGGAATGGCGCCAGCTTGGCATATCACGGACCTGGGAGGTTCAAAGGCTTTTGCGGGAGGCATTCTTTGCTTTCTCGCTGGAAGGTTTATCGGCAGCATGATCTTGCGCGTGTGTAGTGCACACCTGACTTTGGCAGTCTTCGGGCTGATCAATTCGATCCTGATGGTGTTGATCATCCTGCATCTGAGTTGGCTTTCCGTTGCGGCACTTTTCCTCAGTTGCTTCTTCATGTCGATCATGTACCCGACGATTTTTGCCCTCGGGATTCGTGGATTAGGTGAGCACACCAAGATCGGATCGTCGCTGATCGTGATGGCAATTGTCGGGGGTGCGATCATGCCCTTCATGATGGGCTGGCTGGCCGATACCTATGCGATGCGGATAGGATTTGTCATGCCTCTCATCTGCTTTATCTATATAACTTTCTACGCGGCATTTTGGCCCGCATTGGAACGCTTGGATGTCGGTCACGAGGTGCAGGACTAATAGCAACACGCTGGATAGGTACCTCTGTCCCTCGGGAGGTATCTCGTAGTCACAAGGTCTCAGCCAAATGCAAAACGAAATGACGATGCCATTTATTGTTGTGGAAGGCATTACCTCTGGAATTAATGCATTAGGGGTCATGACTGACCGCAAAACTTAGCCTTAAACCCTCTTCAGAGGTGAAAAGGCTGGGCGACCGACGGGACTCGAACCCGCAACAGCCAGTACCACAAACTGGAGCTCTACCATTGAGCTACGGCCGCCATTAAATGACAATAGGGACAAAACAAGAGAGCCTGCGCTTTCGTATGTCGCAGGGTAGAGCTTAAATTTCTTGCCCGCGGATTCAAGCCTAATCCCCAACCACGGCGGGAGAAGTGCGTTTTGATTGAGGATCAGCGTCTACGGTTGCTTTAGGAATGGAATTTTTGGGGATGAACCCTGGCGGTTTTCCAAACGGTTTGCGGGCGAATTGACCCTGCCGGGCCTTGGGGGTGGGACACCAGATGGTACAGCAACAACTTAAAACCATCTTACCTAGACGTATGGGGCAATTATTTGGTTTCCAAAATTTTCAAGAAAGATGGTTGTGGCTGGAAGGTTGGTCGGGAACCGGCCTAGTCTAGGTCGTGAAAGTGATTCATTCCATGGGGGCCATGCAACGGCAGAGTGCCGGATGGGTGCGTTCCGGCGAGAGGGTGGGGTTGGTGCCGACGATGGGCGCCTTGCATGTAGGGCACCTGACGCTCATCCGACGAGCGCGGAAGGAGTGCCGACGGGTCATTGTTAGTATCTATGTAAATCCGACTCAATTTGGTCCGAAGGAAGACTTGTCGCGTTATCCACGTCCCCGACGCAAGGATCTGGCACTATGCCGGGAAGCGGGCGTCGATTTCGTTTTTGCGCCGGGTAATCTTTATGAGTCGGACCATTCGACTTTTGTGGAAGAGAGCGCCCTTTCGCAGGGAAGGGAAGGCACCTCGCGGCCCGGTCACTTCCGGGGCGTGGCGACGGTGGTGTTGAAGTTGTTTAACCTGGCGCGCCCGGTGCGGGCTTACTTTGGGCAAAAGGATGCGCAGCAGGTCGATGTCATCCGGCAGATGGTGCGTGACCTGAATGTGCCGGTGCGGGTCGTCACGGTGCCGACAGTGCGGGATTCGGACGGTCTGGCGCTCAGTTCGCGGAATCGTTATCTATCGGTCAGGGAGCGTGCGGTCGCGGTCGAATTTGCGGGGTTGCTCCAAGAAGCAGTCAGACGCAAAACAAGTCCGGAAAATTGGTTGCGCGATCAGCTTAAGAAAAAGCCCGGCCTTAAATTTGATCACGCCACTTTGGTTGGAAATCGTCTTTGCGCTGCTGTATGGATCGGCAAAACCCGGCTGATCGATAACGAGCGGATGACGAGCGGGGAAGCTTAGCGACGATCATAGACCGCCGCTACAGCAGAATGGAAGCAAGCTTCGGAAACTGAACCCAAAGGATTAGCGAGAAGGCACCAAACCGGAGTTGAATCCGGCCAACGATGTGCCTAAATTTTAGCCATGAGCGTGAACGAAATTCTGGCAGAACTCGAAATCCTCTCTCCTGACGATTTAAAAGTTGTGCAGACCAAGCTGGATCAGCTTCACGCACCAGATGACTTCGAGGAGACACCCGAGATGCTGGCAGCGATTGATGAGGGACTTAGGTCTTCCGCTGAGGGAAAAAACATTACGATCGAAGAATTAAAAGAGAAGATGAAGTCATGGAATTTCAAGTCATCTTAACTCCTCTGGCCGAGCAAGACTTGGAAAAAATCGGACGTTACATTGCGCGAAATAATGAAGATGCCTCCCATCGGTTTTGTGATGAGTTGGTTTTCGCAGCCCAATCCTTGGGGAATTTTCCACGCCGGCACGGCAGTACCACCAGACGTCCGACGATCAGAAAACTTCCTTACGGAAATTATCTTATCTTCTACAAAATCCACGAAGAGACCGGCATCGTCGAAATCCTCCGCTTCTGACACAGCGCCCAGAATCAAGGCCGGTTGCGCCTGAAGGAAGAGTCCGCGGCCTACGCAGTCCTGGCCGGCCAGATGGCGTAAGAATCGCCTTGTCTACAGCCCTCGGAGTCGCTAGCTTCTCGGGTTCCGCTCCCGCGGCCCCACATTTATGGAAATCATCGAAAAGATTCGCAACATCGCCATCATTGCCCACGTCGACCACGGCAAAACCACTCTCGTCGACCAGCTCCTACGCCAATCGGGCACCTTCCGCTCCAACCAGGCCGTCGTCGAACGCGTCATGGATTCGATGGATCTCGAACGAGAAAAGGGCATTACGATCAAGGCCAAGAACGCGGCGTTCCAATATAAAGACTACCACGTCAACATCGTCGACACTCCCGGCCACGCCGATTTCGGCGGCGAAGTGGAGCGTATTCTCAAGATGATCGACGGTGTCGTACTCGTCGTCGATTCGCTCGACGGTCCCCAGGCGCAGACCAAGTTCGTGCTCCGCAAGGCGCTCGAAGTCGGCGCCAAGCCCATTGTTGTCATCAACAAGATCGACCGCGACAACGCGCGCCCGCACAAGGTGCTCGACATGATTTTCGAGCTCTTCCTTGAACTTCATGCCACTGATGCCCAGCTCGATTTCCCGACCGTCTACGCCTCGGCCAAGCTCGGTTTTGCCACCAAGGAGTGGAAGGGTCAGCTCGACGACGAAACCCGGAATGCCGGGATGACCGCGTTGTACGATACTATTATCGAGCAAATCCCGCCGCCCAAGGCCAATCTCGACAAGCACTTCGAGATGCTCGTCTCCAACCTCGATTACTCTGATTACCTGGGCCGTATCGCCTACGGCAAAATCACCGGCGGCAAGGTGACCACGGGCGACAAGATCGTCTGCATTCACAAAGATGGCTCCAAGGAAAAGGGCACCGTTACGAAGCTCCTTTCCCATGCCGGCCTCGCCAAGATCGAAATCCCCAGCGCCAGCGCGGGTAACATCGTCGGCCTCGCCGGGTTTGAAGACATCTTCATCGGCGAAACCCTGGCCGACTCCGAAGAACGCGAAGCGGTGCCTTTTGTCGATATCGATCCGCCCACGATCAAGATGCAGTTCGTGGTGAATGATTCCCCTCTCGCAGGACGCGAAGGAAAGTTCCTCACGGCGCGCCACATTCGCGACCGCCTCGTGCGCGAAACCCGCACGAACGTCTCCATCCTGCTCGCGGATACGGACGCCGCCGGTGTGTTTGAAGTCAGCGCGCGCGGAGAAATGCAGATCGCCATTCTCGTCGAACAGATGCGCCGCGAAGGCTTTGAAGTCATGGTCTCGCGTCCCGAAGTTATTTATCACAAGGACGGCAAGGGCAATGTGCTGGAACCGTTCGAGACCCTTTATGTGGAAACTCCGGCGGACAAGCTGGGCGACATCCTGCAGAACCTCGCCAACCGCAAGGGTGAAATCACGAACATGAATCACCACCAGAACACCGTCTCGGTCGAGGCGACGATCCCGACTCGCGGTCTGATCGGCTTTGAGACCGATCTCGTCAATCTGACGCGCGGCGAAGGCATCATGTCCCACCTCTTCAAGGAATACGGGCCGAAGCTTGGGGAAATCCTGACCCGCCTCAACGGCGTGCTCGTCTCGATGGAAACCGGCGATGCGACCGGCTTCGCGATCAACAACATCCAGGAACGCGGACGCCTCTTCATCAGCCCCGGCGAAGCGATTTATGCCGGCATGGTCGTCGGCGAAAATTCCCGTCCCGACGACATGGCGGTGAACCCCTGCAAGGCCAAGGCGCTGACCAATATGCGCTCCCAGGGTGACGGCAAGGGCATTCAGCTCGACACGCCGATCAAGATGAGTCTTGAGCGCGCGCTCGAGTACATCGGACCGGATGAGTTCGTCGAAGCGACGCCGACTTCCCTGCGCCTGCGTAAGAAGATCCTCGACGAAGGCAAACGCCGCCGCGCCGAAAAGGGCGGCTAAGCCTGACGGTCGGCAGTATCCTGGCGGCGGCGGTCGATGACCGTCGCTAAGCTTCCCCGCTCGTCATCCTGAGCTTGTCGAAGGATCAGACGCGTATAGTTGTGCTGTAAAATGGGAGAGTTCACGCTCGACATGAAAGAGGACTGTCATCTCTCATGGGAAAAGGGAATGAGTCTGATCCTTCGACAAGCTTAGGATGACAAGGATTTGATTAGCTTCCGATGCGGGGCGGCAAAGGCGAGCGCGTGCATTTCGTCGACGGTGAGGTAACGGCCCGGGTTGCGGGCACCCGCTTTCCATCGCGCGGAAACAGCCTGCATCGTCACGGTGTATTTGGTGATGCCATACTTGATCTGCGTCATTGCTTTGCCTTTCGTCATTCGCGACGGATCAAAATCGGGGAAACGCCAGAGCCCGTGCCACGGTTTTCCGACAGGCACTTGCTCGCAGTAAAAGCTGTCGCCGCGGTTGATGACCGCGACGATTTCCGTGCGCTTGACCGAAGCGATCCGCGACTTGACCGGAAATTCCATGGCCCGGTCCCGGCCCGTGCATCCGGCTTTCAGGGGGCAAACCAGGCACAGCGGATTACGCGGCAGACAGACGGTCGCCCCCAGTTCCATGATCGCCTGGTTGTGGGTCGAAGGATCGTTGCGATCCAGAAATTCAGTGGCCAACTCCTGTAATTTCGCGCGAGTCTGCGGACGGGCAATATCGTCGGAGCACGCCAGCAGTCGGGTCAGCACGCGCATGACATTTCCGTCGAGGACCGCGAGCGGAAGCCGAAAGGCAATGCTACCGATGGCCGCCGCCGTGTAGGGGCCGATGCCGGGCAAGGCGAGCAGTCCTACTTCGCTCCGGGGCATCGCGCCACCCTCGCGAACGATGGCCTGGGCCAGTGCCTGTAGATTTCGTGCGCGCCGATAATAGCCGAGCCCTTCCCATGCCTTGATGACGTCATGTTCTTTGGCTGCGGCCAAGATTTGCCACGTGGGAAATAATTTCAACCAGCGTTCATAGTAGGGAATGACCGTGATGACCTGGGTCTGCTGCAGCATGATTTCGGAAACGGTGATCGCGTAGGGATCGGTGGTGTGTCGCCACGGAAGATCGCGCTGGGCGGTTTCGTACCATCGCGCGAGCCTGATCCGTAAATTTCGCCATTGTGTTAATCGCAAGGATTTCATTTTCAGAATGGCGGTCATGGTCTAAGACATCAAAAGCCTGTCATCCCGAGCTTGTCGAGGGATCAGTTCAGTCTTTTCCTTGTTCGTCACGAACGGAACTGATCCCTCGACAAGCTCGGGATGACAATTTCTTTAAACTTTGTGCCTGAATCCGCCAGCTTCACTTTCAAAATCAATTCCGCCCAGGCGGAGAAGCTGCGCGTCATTCTCGAGGAAAAGGGATTCACGTTTCGCGAAGTACCCTACACGCTCTACGGCGCCCAGAAACAAAAACTCACCGTGAACGCCTACACCTCCGGCAAGCTCCTGGTGCAGGGCAAGGGCGCGAAAGAGTTCGTCGAATTCACCATCGAGCCGGAAATTGTCGGAGAGGCCAAGCTTGGCTACGACGAGGTGCATAACCCGGAAATGTTCCAACCCCACCTGGGCATCGACGAAAGTGGCAAGGGCGATTTTTTCGGGCCACTGGTCATTGCAGGTGTGTTTGTTGATGGCGATCTGCCCTACCAGTTGCTCGATCTCGGCGTCAAAGACAGCAAGCAAATCACCAGCGATAAAAAGGCACTCGATCTTGCCGATGCCATCAAGGACCTCATCACCCTCGATCGCTTCAATGTCGTGGTTCTCTCAGCTGAGAAATACAACGATCTCTACGTTAAGTTCAAAAACTTGAACCGACTTCTCGCCTGGGGCCACGCAACGGTCATTGAGAACCTGTTAACGCGTTGGCCCAAATGTCCTCGCGCGCTTTCCGACAAATTCGCGCACGAAAGCCTGATCCAGCGTGCCCTGAAAGAGCGCGGCAAACAGATCGTCCTCCAGCAGCGAACCAAAGCGGAAAGCGATATTGCCGTGGCCGCCGCTTCGATCCTGGCCCGGGCGGCATTCCTGAACCGGTTGAAGTCGCTCGGCGATACGGTCGGCATTACTCTGCCCAAAGGGGCCTCGGCGCAGGTCAAAGTTGCCGCCAAAGAGATCGTCGCGAAATCGGGCGCCACCGCTTTGAAGTCAGTGAGCAAATTCCATTTCAAGACCTATCGCGAAGTGGTCGAGGGTGACTTACTGTAATAATCTGCCCTACCCGCTCTACGTCATCCTTCGTTGGTAGCCGTCGCGAGCTCTGCGCCGGCTACCAAGAAAACGGATCACACATCGTTGTTGTAGCCGAGCGTACCCATTTCCGGAATATCGAGACCTTCGATTTCGGCTTCTTCCGAGACGCGGTTACCGCCGACCAGTTTGCCGATGATGGTGAAGATCACGAAACTCGATCCACCGATCCAAAGTATGCAGGAGCAGAAGCCAACCATCTCGGCGAGTATCTGGGTGTAATCACCGCTAATAATGCCTCTGACCGGTCCGGCAACACCGTTCCAGCCGTCGCCATACTTGCCGTTGGCGAAAAGTCCCAGGCCAATCTCCCCCCAGATGCCGGTCATTCCATGAACGGAGATAGCTCCCGCAGGATCATCGATTTTGAGTACTTCTTCCACGAAGAAAACGCTGCAGTACATCACGATGGCCGCGCCCGCCCCCAGCAAAACCGCCGCCCAGGCGTCCACAAAGGCGCACGGCCCGGTAATCGCCACCAAGCCGCCGAGCATGCCATTGCAGGCGAAGGAGGCATCAGGCTTGCCAATACGGATCCATGAAATGAGCATCCCGAAAACAGCCCCCGCGCCGGAGGCCAGCATGGTGTTCGTCGCGATGACCCCAATGTGGGTATCGGTAGAGGCCAGGGTGGAACCGGGGTTGAAACCAAACCAGCCGAAAGCCAGGATGAAAGTGCCGAGAATGGCCATGGGAAGGTTGTGACCCGGAATCGGGTTGGGCGAGCCGTCGGCATTGTACTTGCCGATGCGGGGCCCCAGCACCCAGGCGCCCACAAATGCTATCGTGCCGCCGGCCACGTGCACCACCGACGATCCGGCGAAGTCGACATCGCCGTGACCCAGGCCCCAGTTCTGGCCCATGGCCGCGAGCCAGCCGCCGCCCCAGACCCAGTTGCCAAAGACGGGGTAGATGAAAGCGCCCACGCAGAAACCGTAAAGAGCGAACGAACTGAATTTCCAGCGCTCCGCCATCGCTCCGGTCGGTATGATTGCCGTCGTGTCCATGAACACCATTTCAAAAAGGAACAGGGTGAAGATGCCGGAATCCCAGCAGTTGCCGTAAAGGAAGAAGCCTTTACCTCCGAGGAGACCGTAAAAATGTCCGCCGATTGTAACGCCCAGTTCCTGATTAAGAACTTGCGCAACGGCTGGCCCGAGGGTGGTTACGGTGGAAACGGAATGGGCCGCATCCCCGTTCCCGCCGTACTGGAAGGCAAATCCGCAGATCCAATAGCCGAGCATGCCGAGGGAATAGATCATGAAATTGAGCATGCCCGTGTGAGCCACGTTCTTCGCCCGCGAAAAACCACATTCTACCATGGCGAATCCTGCCTGCATGAACATGACCAGATAACCGGTGATGAGCGTCCAGGAAATGTTGAGCGAGATACCGGCGGCGGAGTTGGCGAGGTTAGCCGGGGTTTCCGCCATGAAGACGGCATTGGCCTGATCGGCGGTTACCGTGCCTGTTGGAATGGCTGGCGCTGCTGCGGTCACGGCTGGCGCGGAGGCTGCGGCCCTGACGTCCTGTACCGTCTTACTAACTTGGTCGAGTTGGTCGTGAAGCGGAGCAATTTGGTTGCTTTGATTATCGACGGTGGCGGCGAGCGCCGTGTATTTGGCGGTCAGGTCGGCCAACTGCGCCTGCAGGGCCTGGATTTCGGTTTTCGAGGCAGACCCCTTGGGAGCCGGGCCTGTTGCCGTCGCGGGCAAGACTGATCCTGGTGTTCCCGACAGAGCTGATCCGATGGCTTTTAGCCGGGATTGAAGATCGTTGACCTGGGCTTGCAGCGCTTGGACCTGGGTTGCCTTGTCATCCGGGGAGGATGGCATCTCGGTTGTTTGCCCCCATCCTGGAAGAGACAGGGCGGCTACAAAGAGCCCGATAGATAAAAACTTCGTAAATTGGCGCACCCGCCGAATGAAGCATGCTCCATGCCTAAGTAAAAAAGAAAATGAAGGAGCACTTACACAGCTGGTTTATTGCGTGACAATGCCCGGACTGCTGGGATCCATCTTGTGTTCTTCCACCGAGGTCACAACGCCATTGCCGAAATCGACGATCAATCGCCCGATGGGTACTTTGACATAGTAAGTCTGCAAGACCGCGCGTCCCAAAGCATCAAGCGTGTAGCCGTATTGAGGGTCTTCCCGGTAAGTGGTGAAGATCCACCGCAAGGATGAGCCGTTGGCGTCCGTGTGGGATGCGGTTTGTTCAGGGCGGCCCAGCGACTGTTTTACTTCGTCCGGCGTCATGCCCTGAATGACGCTCTTGTTGGCGATGGCCACTGCTACGGCCTCATGACGGGCCTGGTTCTTTTTGGCGGTTTCGAAAAGGGTGGGGTCGACGCCGGTGGGCAAATCTTCAGGATGAATCCAGCCGATGACGGTGTTGTTCCGGTAGTTGCTCTTGAGGATATAGCCTTCAGGGCTCATGCCGATTATTTCCACCGGCTGCCCGGGATTGAAGGCGGCGAGTGTCGTCTGAAAATCGCGATGGAGATAAACCGTGGTTGAGGCTTTCAATGTGGCGGTGATTTTTGCCGGGAGATTGCCGTCGAAATAAAGGACTCCCTGTTCCTGCAGTTCCGGCGCGATTTGCGCGGGAGCCCATGAGATGCAGAAAAATAGGAGTAGAGCGCAACTCCAGCCAGTCGGGTGAGTGATGCTCTTCACATCTGGAATGTTATCACTATTTCGGCCTAAAGGCTAGGGTGCCTTCCGCTTCGGTTTCCCCTTTTTGGCGGGAGATGGCGCGGTTTCGGGTGCTTTTGCTTCCAGGGCTTCGGCCAGCGTTTGGTCTGGATGGGCCCGGGTGATCTGCGCTTCGAGGGTTCCCTTGCCCAGGATCAGGCGGGCCGGTTGACCTTCGAGGGATGAGGTGGCCTTGGAAACCGGACGTCCTTCCGAATCAAGCATCAGGGCATAACCCCGGTCGAGCGTGGCCTGCGGTCCCAGCGTGCGCAACCGGGCGAAAAGATGGGCCAGATGTCCGCGCCAGCGTTCGAGTTCACGGCTGGGGTGATGGGCCGTCAATCGGGCTTCGAGCAAGCGCAGAGTCTGGGTGCGTTCCTGAATCGTGTTATGGGCTGCGGCGTGAAGATTTTCCCGGAGATCGTCCAACTGCTGAGCCCATTGCCGCACGACGCGGCGCGGTTCGCGCAAGGCATAGCTTGAGGCCAGTTGCGCCAGATGCCGTCGTTGGTTGGAGAGGGCCTGTTGCGTCGTCCGTTCCAGTCGATTTCGCAGGCCGCCGATTTCATCGCGCCATTCGTTCCAGTCCCGCGTGAGCAATTCCGCCGCTGCGCTTGGCGTGGGCGCGCGCAGATCGGCCACAAAATCGGCGATGGTGAAATCGGTCTCATGGCCCACGGCGGAAATGGTCGGCACTTGGCAGGTCGCGAGCGCCCGGGCCACGACTTCTTCGTTGAAGGCCCACAAGTCTTCGAGACTTCCTCCGCCCCGCGCCACAACGAGCAGATCGATTTGGTTTTCCGCGCTGAAAGCGTCGATGGCCTCGGCAATTTCCTGGGCGGCTTCGGGGCCCTGCACGCGCACGCCGCGCACACGAATCCGGATGCCCGGAGCGCGACGCTGAAGAATTTGCAGGATGTCCTGGAGCACGGCGCCCTGGAGCGAGGTGACCACGCCGATGACTTCCGGGAAGGCGGGCAGGGGACGTTTGCGGTCGAGGTCGAAAAGGTGTTCCGCCTGGAGTCGCCGCTTCAATTCCTCGAACCGCTGTTGCAGGGTTCCCTGGCCGCGGGCGCGGATTTCGGCGACCTGGATTTGATATTGCCCGCGTGCCTCGTAAACCGTGATCGTGCCCCGCACCAACACGGCCTGCCCGTCCTCCAGGGCAAAGCCAATCCGTCTCGCTTCGCGCTGAAACATCACCGCCGCGAGGGTCGCCGTTTCATCTTTGAGCGTGAAATAAAGATGCCCCGAGCCGGGGGCGCGAAAATTGGAAATTTCGCCCGCGACCCAGACTTCACCGAGTTGGCTTTCCAGCAAGTCGCGGATCGTTCCCGTCAGGTCGGAGATCGAGATCGGATTTTGCGCGGAGCGGCCCGGTGTTTCGACGACGAGGCCGAGGGTGGGTTCGTCGGCTGCTTTCGTGCGCTTGCTTTTCATGCGGTCAGGGAAGAATTTTTGGAGATTTTCTTAACAGGAAAACAGGAAGACATGAAATACATGAAAGGGAATAGATTCTGGCGAATGGTCCGAGGTACATGGCAGGATCTTTCATCTAAAAATTCCATTAATCTCGTTGGGTCTAATTCCCCGAAGCAAGCTCCGGGGTTCTTTACTTCCCCTGCTTCCTTTCTGTATTTCATGTCTTCCTGTTTTCCTGTTAAAAATTTCATCTTTTGGTTTTATTCCAGTGTGATTTTTTCCTGGATGCGTTCGATGCGCAGGGCGTGACCGCTGGACGGATCGGCCTCGACGAAAACGCCATCGGCCTGAAGGCCTTCGCGCGCGATGTAAAATTTGTTGGGCAGCAAGGTGCGATATTTTTGCAACACGCTGCCGATATCACGTCCGATGACCGATTCGTGCGGTCCGCAAAAACCGGCATCGGTCAGGTAGGCCGTGCCGCCGGGAAAAATCTGATCGTCCGCGGTTTGCACATGGGTGTGCGTGCCGACCACGAGCGTGACGAGACCGTCCAGTGCGCGGCCCATGGCGATTTTTTCTGAGGTCGCCTCGGCGTGGAAGTCGACCAGGATGCACGATGTTTCCCGTTTCAACTTTTCGATTTCTTCTTCGATCAGGAGAAACGGATTGTCCACCTGCGGTCCCATGAAGGTTCGCCCCAGTGCGTTGATGACGCCCAATTTCTGGCCGTTACCGCCGACCACGACCGAACCGAAACCGGGTGTGCCTTTCGGGAAGTTAAGGGGGCGGAGGAGACGCGGTTCCGTATCGAAATAAGGAACGATTTCGCGCTGGTCCCAGGCATGGTCGCCGAGGGTGATCACATCGGCCCCGGCGCGCATGAGGTCAACCGCGAGTCGGGGCGTGATGCCGTTGCCGCCTGCGGAGTTCTCGCCGTTCACGACAAAAAAATCGGGCTGGTACCGCTCGCGCAGGAGGGGAATGGCGGCGCGTACCGTATCGCGGCCCGGTTCACCGACGACATCACCGAGGAAGATCAATTTCATGAAGCGGGTAGACTAAATCTGTCATCCCGAGCTTGTCGAGGGATCAGCGTCCATTGATTCCGCCTTATTTTTCGGAGGCTGATCCCTCGACAAGCTCGGGATGACAGAAATTACTCCATCTTTACGCCGTCGGCGATGTCGAGATGCGCGGCCTGTCGCGCGGGCCAGTAACCGGCGACCAGTGCGGCGATGATGACGGTTGGGGGAAGGCTGAGCAGGAAGTTCCAAGGTGTGGCCCACGAGATCGTCCAGCCGAAGAAGGAGACGTTGATGACGAAACTGAGGATCGCGGCCAGGACAAGCCCCGCCACAATTCCGAGCAACGAGCCGAGCAGCCCGATGATGCCCGCTTCCCAAAGCACCAGCACTTCGATTTGTCGTCGCGAGGCCCCCACGGCGCGCAGGATGCTGATTTCGCGTCGCCGTTCGGTGACCAGGATGGTGAGGCTTAGGAAAATTCCGAGGGCAGAGACAATGATCCCGATGGTTTGCAGGACATAGGTCACGGAAAAGGTCTGGTCGAAAATGCGAAAGACCTGGTCGCGCAGTTCCTGGTTCGACTTGATGAGGTAATCACCGTAGGGCGCGATTTTTGGACGCAATTCCTTTTGGAGTTGTTCGGCGGTGAGGCCCGAGTGTTTATCGATGTAAACTCCGATGCCGTTGATGGCGTCGTCCTGCCAATATTTTTTATAGGTCTGCCAGTCGACGAGGATGGAGCCGCCCTCCGTGGTGTAATCGATGTAGACGCCGGCGATCTTGAAATCGCGCCGACCCGTCGGCGTGGCGAGTTGGAGGGTGTCGCCGAGTCCGAGATGGAACCGGCGACGGAAGGGCTGACTGACCAAAATGGAGCTGTGGTTGATGGCCTGATCGAGGGCGTCCGCCGCATGGCCCTGCTCGAAATCGAAAGGTTCGATGTCACGCGTGATGGCGAGGCGGGTGGAGATGAGTTTGACCGATTGCTCGTGAAGTTGAACGCGGAGTTCGCGGTAGGAATCGTAAGTGACGTGGGGCGTGGCGGCCACAATCTGCTCCACTTCGGGCCGGATAAACTCGCGATTGCCGAGGAGGAGGTTGGCTGCCGGACCAATGGCGAGATCGGATTGAACGGAGTGGGTAAGCCATGTTTCCACGGTGGTGCGAAAACTGAAGATCATGGTCGAGATGCCGACGACCATCGCCAGTGCCACGACAAGCGACGCAATGGCCATGGAAGTCCGATGCAGCGACTGGGCGAAATGGCCGAAGGCGATGTGGGCGATGGTGGCCGCGCTCGTGAGAGCGTGGCGGGGTGACCACCGCCTTACGAGGGCGGCTACGAAGCATGAAAAAAAGCGGCTCATTGTCGGGACAAAAAACGCGAAACCCAGCAAGGTGAACAATGCCGCGCCGAAGCTCAGCCACGCAGGCCCGGTCGTCAGGCTGACGCGGGCCAGCAAAGCGGCCAGGGCGATCAGGCCGACGCCGATGGCCAACCAGCGACTGGTGCTGCGCGCGCTGGCTTCTTCGAGATGGCCCACGCTCAGGGCTTCGACCGGAGAAATCTGCGCGGCTTCGCGTGCCGGGAACCAGGCCGCGAGCAGGACCGCGCCAAGACAAAGGCCCATGGCCGCGAGCACCGCCCACGGTGAGATGAAGAGGTTCTGGATGCTGGTGAGAATATAGAGTGAGGTGATCGTTTGCGAGACGGCTCCAACCAGTTGTCCGGCCAGACCCACGCCGAGGGCGAGCCCCAGGGCCAGGCCAGCCGCGCCGAGCACCTGTGCCTCGGCCATGAAAAGAATCTGCACTTGAAATCCACTCAGGCCGAGCGCCCGCAGGACACCGATCTCGTGCCGTCGTCGCACCACCGCCGTGGCCACGGTATTATAAATAAGAAACATTCCGACCAGCAGCGAGATGAGCGAGAGCGCGGTCAGGTTGAGTTGAAAGGCGCCGAGCATCCGCTCGATCTGACGATTGCGGCGGTCGGGCGCCTGGACAATCACGTTCGCGGGCAGTCTGGCGCGCAGGTCGGCGCAGACGGCATCGAAATTTGTGCCGGGCCGCAGCAATGCCGAGATGCGGCTCAACTTTCCGAGGTGCCGGAAGTTTTCCTGAACGTTGGCGATGTCCATGACCGAGAGGTGTTCGTCGGCGCCGGGGGCGTCTTCGCCGAAATCGAGGATGTAGCCGACATGGAACGTCACGGTGCCGCGTTGCGTCTCGACCCGGAGCGGGTCGCTGATTTTGAGGCCGAGCCGCTGGCTTAGTTTTCGCGTGACGGCAATGACTTTGGGATCGCGCAAAAATCCGACGACATCGGGCTTTTGATTTTGCGCATCGTGCAGCTCGAAAGTGCGCAGCGGGGCGTTGGAAAAAATATCGATGCCGAGGATTTGCAGGTACTCACCGGGATAATCGGTCAGGCTCGCCACGTCCTCGACCGTCGGGGTGGCGGCGGCGATATCGGGATGATGGGCGACGACCGGGTAAGCTTCCTCGTCGAAGCGCAAGCCGTCACCCACTATTTCCAGGTCGGCTTTGCCTGCGACGATATCGACCGAGGCGCGGAACGATTCCAGTGCGCTGTGGTTGATGATTTGGATGCTGAGAAAAACCGTCACACCGAGCGCGATGCCCACGATATTGAGCGCGGTTAACGCCGGATGCCGCGCAAAATAGCGCAGGCTGTGGGTGAGAAACAGGCGGAGCATGAAGTTTCGAGTGTAACGAGGGGTGAAGGTAGTCGCTATAGCAAATGAGATATTGGTAAAAAGGTCTCTTTTAATCCCTTGGGGTTCAATTCCCCGAAGCTTGCTTCGGTTTTGCTGTAGCGGTCGACGGCTACCTAAGGACATGAGAAGAACGCGAAAAGAAGTTTGCGGGTTTGAGTTATCGCGGCTTTGAGGCATACTGCCCGTTCCCATGAATGCATCTCCTACCAAATCCCGCGTCTTGCTCGGCATGAGCGGCGGCGTCGATTCGTCCGTCGCGGCGTGGCTGCTCAAGGACCAGGGCTACGATGTGATCGGCGTGACCATGAAGGTGTGGCCGCAGGATTGCGTGTCGCGTGCGGAAGACAAATGTTGCGGGCCCCAGGCCGTGGCCGATGCGCGCGGCGTGGCCCATGCGCTGGGCATTCCCCATTACGTGGTGGATGAGGCGAACGAGTTCGAGAAGATGGTGATCGATTATTTCACGGACGAGTACCGGGCGGGCCGGACGCCGAATCCGTGCGTGATGTGCAACGAGAAGCTCAAGTTCGGCAATCTCCTGACCAAAGCGCGTGCCTTGGGCGCGACCCATATCGCGACGGGTCACTACGCGCGAATTGAAACGGGTACGGATGGCCGCTCCACGTTGCGAAAGGCCGTTGATGCCAAAAAGGACCAGTCCTATTTTCTTTTCAGTTTGCGTCAGGAACAGCTCGCTTCATCGATTTTGCCGCTGGGCGGATTGACCAAGCCGGAGACGCGCGCGCTGGCGAAGAAAATGGGATTGAAGACTTACGACAAGGAAGACAGCCAGGAAATTTGCTTTGTGCCGGGGAACGACTACACCGCTTTTCTCAAGTCGCATCTGGGTGAAAAGGATTTCCATCCCGGCGGCATCTATTTCAAGGACGGCACGAAGATGGGCGACCACGAGGGCATCGAATTTTATACCGTGGGGCAGCGCAAGGGGCTCGGCGGCGGTCATGGACGCCCGGTTTACGTCATCGATATCGATGCGGCAACCCAACGGGTCATTGTTGGCGATTACGACGATCTTCTGCGCAGCGAGTGCTATATTTCCCAAACGAATTGGAGCGAGGGCGAGGTGACCGGTTCCACTGAAATCACGACCAAGATTCGCTACAACTATCCCGAGGTGCGGGCCGTGGTGCATCCTTTACCGGGAAATCGCGCACGTTTGGAATTTCCTGAACCGCAGCGCTCGGTAAGTCCGGGGCAGGCGGCGGTATGTTATATAGGCGACCGCGTCATTGGCGGGGGCTGGATCGAGCGGACAGAAGTTTTATCGATCAGTCAGTAATGATCGGCGGCGGTTTTCCGCCTTAAGTTAAAAATATTCAGCAACCTTAAAATTAAGGTGCAATGGTCGTAAGTTGATACTAGATTAAAGGCATGGCCCATTCCCCGCGTTTGGTCTTTGTCACGGCTTCGAGTTTGGAAGAAGCAAGAAAACTCGCTCAAGCCATCCTGGAAAAACATCTCGCCGTGTGCGTGAATCTCGCGCCCAAGCTGGAGTCGCATTACTGGTGGCAGGGCAAGCTGGAGATAGAGGAGGAAGTCCTGCTCGTCATCAAGAGTTCCGCCGAGCAATTCGAAGCGTTGGCGGAAGAGATCCGCCAGGAGCATTGCTATACTTGTCCCGAAATCGTGTCGGTCGCGACGCAGGAAATTTCGCCGGAGTACCGGGCATGGTGGGAGAAGGAAATGGTCGTTGAAGCGTCCAAATAGACTTTGCGTTTGACCCTCCGCGACGCAAGCCATACAGTCAGTGCCCCTTTATGGCAGAAGAACTCAGTTATGTTATTATCAATCCGTACACGATCTACAAATCGCGCACGGGTGGTGTCCTGGCCCGCCTCCTGACGCGGACCTCTCTCGATTTGGTCGGTGCGCAAATGTTTGCCCCCAGCCAGGCTTTGGTGGATGAATACGCCAAGAGCATCGTCACGGAAGCCGATCCGCAGGACCGGCAGATTCAGGAACTGATCCGCGACTATGTGAAGGAAAACTTCGCTCCCGATCCGGTGACCGGCCTGCGCGAGCGCGTCATGATGCTGCTTTTCCGCGGGGAAAACGCGGTGCGCCGTATTCGCGAGACAGTCGGCACATTCAAGAAGAACTGCCTGGGCGGCGAGACGATTCGTGATACCTACGGTGACATTGTCTATAACCGCGACGGCACGGTGCGTTACTTCGAACCGGCGGTGCTGGCCTCGCCCAATATCGAGGAAGCGCGGACCAAGTTGAAGGTTTGGTCCAAGTACAGCGATTCCGACGGTGGTTTGCTCGAAAAGGCGGTGCCGACGGTGACCGATCCGCTCCATCAGCGCACGCTGGTCATGATCAAGCCCGATAATTTCAAGTTTCCCAGCGGCCGGCCGGGTAACATTCTCGATATTTTTTCCCGCACCGGACTGGCTATCACCGGGATCAAGGTGCACCGGATGACGGTGGCCGAAGCGGAAGAATTTTATGGGCCGGTGCGCGATGTGTTGAAGGAAAAGCTGGCCGGGCCGGTCGGCGAACGCGCGAAGGACATCCTCACCTCCGCGCTGAACATTCCGATCACGCCCGAATTGCAGGAGAAAGTCGGCAATTTACTCGGACCACTGGCGGGCGAGCAGCAGTTCAACAATATTGTGAAATTCATGACGGGCCATACGCCGAGCGAAACCAAGGGCGAGGCGCGTAATGAACCGGGCACGGAAAAGTGCATCATCCTGATTTACGAAGGTATCGACGCGGTGAAGAAAATCCGCGAGGTCCTCGGCCCGACCGATCCGGCCAAGGCGCCTCCGGGATCGATCCGTCGCGAGTTCGGCTCGACCATCATGGTCAACGCCGCGCATGCCTCGGATTCCGCCGACAATGCCCGTCGTGAAATGGGCATCGTCAAAATCCGTGAAAACAATTTCAAGTCTCTAATCGAAAGTTTTTATCAAGTTTAATGCGATGCGGGCTGGCGTGTTTCAGCCCATCATGCTTTGATCGTCATTCACCTCTAATCCGAATCTCCCCTTTTTATGGAACCCTCCTCCCGCGTACAAGAACTCACCCCGTCACTCACACTTTCCATCGACAGCAAGGCCAAGGCCATGAAGGCCGAGGGCCAGGATGTCATCGGCTTCGGCGCCGGCGAACCTGATTTCGATACGCCCGAGCACATCAAGGCTGCGGCCATGGGATCGCTCGATGCCGGTTTCACGAAGTACACGCCCTCCTCCGGTATTCCTGAGCTGCGCGCGGCGATCAGTGAGAAGCTCAAGGCCGAGAACGGTCTCGATTACAAGCCGTCGCAAATCATCGTCAATTGTGGCGCGAAGCACTCCTGTTTCAACGCGATGCTGGCCACGCTCGAACCGGGCGATGAAGTCATCATCCCCGCTCCCTACTGGCTGAGCTACCCTGAAATGGTCAAGCTCGTGGGCGCAGTGCCGGTCTTCGTTTCGACGAAGGCGGAGAACAATTACAAGATCACGCCCGATGAGTTTCGCGACGCGATGACGCCGAAGACGAAGATGATCATTATCAATACTCCGGGCAACCCGACCGGTTCCGTCTACACGGAAAACGAACTGGCCGGACTGGCCGATGTCGCGCTCGATGAAGATATTTTCATTCTGTCGGATGAAATCTACGAAAAACTCATTTACGGTGATGCCAAGCACGTCAGCATCGCGACCCTGAGCAAAGATGTTTACAATCTGACCCTGACCGTCAACGGCTTCAGCAAGCCCTACGCGATGACGGGATGGAGGCTCGGTTACGTGGCGGCTCCCGAAGGCGTGGCCCGCGCGATCGATTCTCTCCAGAGCCACACCACTTCCAATCCGACCTCGTTTGCCCAAAAAGGTGCACTGGCCGCTTACAAGGGACCGCAGGATTGCGTGAAGAACATGCTGGCTGAGTACGCCAAGCGTCGGGATTTGGTTTGTTCGCTGCTCGACGGTATTCCGCAACTCAAGTACGTGAAGCCGCAGGGCGCTTTCTATGTCCTGGTTGACGTTTCCGCCACGGGCCAGAACTCGACCCAATTCGCCGAGCGTCTGCTCGACAAGCAAAAGGTTGCGGTGGTGCCAGGTCTCGCCTTCGGCGACGACAAGACGATCCGCCTTTCCTACGCGACGAGCACCGAGAATATCGAGAACGGTCTCAAGCGCATCGCGAGCTTCGTCGGGGCGTAAGAACCGGTAGATGGCGCCGTGAGGCGGTGGGGTTTTTCATGGTAGCCGGCGCAGGCCCTGCGCCGGTCCGCTATCCGCAGAGGCGGTTTGCCACCATGCCGTCGCGGAGCCCGCGACGGCTACCAACTGAATTAAAACAGCCGGATATCGTCCTTGGACGTGACCGGCGGTTTTTCTTCCGGGGAGGCCTTGTCCGTCGTCGTGGAAATGGCCCGGGAAAGAATTTCGACTTTCTGTTCCGCATCGGTCAGGCGATCTCCACAGGTTTTGACCAGGCGCATGCCTTCCTCGTAACTGGCGAGGAGTTTTTCCAGGGGCAACTCGGCATTCTCCATGTCCGAGACGATCTGTTCGAGGCGGGCGAGAAGATCGGCAAACTTGTCGGGCGGATTTCCGGAATCGGCAGTGGGGGAGAGCAGGCGAAAGGAGATCATGAAGCCGGAATTTTGCATCGAGTAGGCTTGGAGGTACAGCAAACTGTGTTCGGTCTGTAGCGGCGGTCTATGACCGCCGATGGATGAACGGCATGCTTTCTCTTATCCTCGGCGGTCATAGACCGCCGCCACAGACCGAACGTATTCTTCATTTCTGCTGGCAAGGGGAAGGAATCGGGAGCATTCTGTTTTTTCCGATCATGAGGTCCATCTCGCTTGTTAAAGTCAAAGACCGCTCCGAGTCGCGGCATGCCGAGAGGAGTCCGCAACCGCAAACCGGAGAATTTTCGAGCATCGTTACGACAGGGTTGCTGGCGATTATTTTGGCCACGGGGCCGCTGGTGCTGGGCGCGGCCCGTTTATGGATCGAGTTGCCCTTGTTGGGCGTCGTGACGCTGCTTTTCTTAATTCAGGCGTTGAGATTGAAAGCGGCGCTTTCCAACGGAATGCCGCTTAAGGCTGACGCGATCGATTTGTCCGTGGTGCTTTTTGTCTTTTACGCGGTAGCGCGTTGGTTGACCTCTCCCACCGAATATTTTTCGCGGTTGGAAGCGATGAATGTCCTGGCTTATGCGGTGGTTTTTTTCACCTGCCGCTACGGTTTGGTGAGACGGACCCATGGTTTGATTCTGCTGGGTTTGTTGGTCGTGTTGGGACTTTTTGAAACAGCGTTCGGTTATTATCTCGTCAGTCATCACGATTTTTTCCCGTTTGGCCCATCGGAACAGCTGCAACTTTATTACGCTCCTCGTTGGGTCGGCACATACGGCTGCCCCAATCATTATGTGAGTCTTTTGGTCATGGCCATCGGGGCGGCCCTGGCCCTGGGCTGTTTTTCCAAACTATCCTGGCCGATGCGCATCGTTTTATTTTATCTGGCGGCCATGATGATGGTTGGCGTCATGTACTCGCAGTCGCGGGGCGGATGGCTGGCGCTGATTGCTTCGGTTTGCGGGCTGACTATTTTCGGGATTCGGCAGGGCACCTTGCGTTGGTGGATACCTCTCTCGGCGGCAGCGCTGCTCGTGGTTTCCTTTGGGGCGGTGCTTGCCTCTTCACCATTCGTACAAACCCGGTTTGCGGAAGTAACGGAAACCATTCGCGAGGGACGGCTCAATACCTATGTGCGGGTGGAGCTTGCGCTGGACGCCTTGCGGATTGCGCAGGATCATCCGATTTTCGGCACGGGGCCCGCGACTTTCGCCTATGTCCATCCGCGGTATCAAACCAGTACTTTTGCCAAAAAAGCGGTTTTGACCCACGACGATTATCTTAATTGCCTGGATGATTACGGGTTGGTCGGGTTTGGCCTTGTCATGATTTTTGTCATGGCCGTTACGCTCAAATTTTTTCATCGCTTGCGGCCCGATAATCGTTGGCCGGACCGCGTGTTGGTCGCGGGCGGCTTTGCCGCATGGTTGGCGTTGCTGACGCATTCGGCCTTTGATTTTAACATGCATATTCCGGCCAATGCCTTCATGCTTTTCGCCTTGGTCGGTATGGGCTTGAGGGGGATTGATGGAGAAGTCCGATCCTGGGGTACTCTTTCACTTGCGCCGTTCGGCCAATGGCTCGGTTGGGCGCTGGCGGTGTTGAGTCTGGCTTATGGTGTTCAGGTGGCACGCAGTGCCGTGAGCGATATTATTTATGAGAAAGCCCTCGCGCTGGCGCTGGAAAGTTCCTCCGATCAATCCATCCAGAGGGGACAAGAGGCGCTGAAGTTTGATCGGAATAATGTGCCGGCCCTGGTGTTTGTTGGGGATTGGTACCGTTATCAGGCCTCCCGGAAGAGGATCATCGAAGACAGGGTCAGCATTGGCCAAAAAGCGTTGGAGTCCTATCAAAAGGCGCTTAAGGCCAATCCGCTGGATGATGCGATTCAGTCTCGTTTGGGAATGACGTTCGATGTCATGCGGAGATATTCCGAAGCGTTCTTCTGCTACAAAGCGGCGGTGACTGCTCAGCCTTACAACGGGCAGTTCTGGAATGTGCTGGGCAATCATTACTGGCAACGCGCCATGCTGGAAAAAGCGGAACAAGCATATTTGTTGGCGGCGCAATGCCCTCATGGTTTTGAGGGCAGCAAGGATGCGGCGAAAGAACTTCGCTGGATTCTCAACCAGAAAGGCGTGCCGCCGCCAGCGCCGGGGACCAATCCGTTGAAGGTTGTGCCGGCAGCAGCAGTAGAAGAAAGCACGGCCCCCTAAGTTTCCGGGGTAGCCGTCGCACTCCGTGCGACGGTGCAGTCCGGGCGCATGAGGAACACCCCCCACGTGCGCACAGAAAGCTGCTTTGTTCCTCCGTCGCACGGAGTGCGACGGCTACCTTTTGAGACTACGTTCTCAGAGGTATAGCAGTGGAGAGAAACCTACTGCCGACCGCAGGTCCGACGGTTACCATGAATGCCCCGAAGCTTGCTCCGGGGGTTCTTTACTAAATCAGGGCTGGACGGCCCGGTGACACTTCGGGACGCATCATCAAAATAGGACAACGCGTCCTTGCCCTATTTTGAAGACGCCCTAGGATGGAGAGTCCCATGAATATCACTGTTGAAGATGTCGCCCCCTGCAAGAAACGCCTGAAGATCGAAGTTCCCGCCAACCGGGTGCAACAGGCTTACGACAAGGTGGCTGACGATTTCCAAAAAGAGGCGCGTATTCCCGGCTTTCGTCCCGGCCACGCGCCGCGCACCGTTATCCTGAAGAAATTCCAAAAGGACATTGCCAGTGAAACGCAACGCACCCTGGTGCCCGAGGCTTACCAGGAGGCGATCAGCGCGAAGAAATTACGGGTGGTCAGCGCGCCTTCAATTGAGGATTTGAAATATCAGCCCGGCTTGTCCCTGAGCTTCTCCACCATTGTGGAACTGGTGCCGGAATTCAAATTGCCGGAATACAAGGGTCTCGCCCTCGCCAAGCAGGAGACAGAGGTAAAGGACGATGAGGTCGATCAGACGCTCACGAGCCTGGCCGATCAGCGGGCCAAGTTCGACGATGCCCCGGTGCGTCCGGTGGCCATGGATGATTTCGCGGTGATTTCGTACACGGGCACGCTCGACGACAAGCCATTGGTCGATCTGGTGCCCGAGGCCAAAAATCTCGCGCATAATCCGAACTTCTGGCTCTGGATGCGTTCGGACGGTTTCCTTCCGAAGTTCGCCGAGCAGTGTGTGGGCATGAACAAGGGCGAAACCCGCACGGTCGAGGTCGAATTTCCTGCCGATTTTCCACAGACTACTCTCGCTGGTAAAAAAGTGAAATATGAAGTGGAGCTGAAGGAGATCAAGATCAAGAACGCTCCGGTTATTGACGATGCTTTTGCGCAGGACGTGGCCAAGATGAACCTGGCCGATCTCAAAACCCGGGTTCGGGAAAATATGGAGCACGATAAAAAGGCCCAGGCCGATCGTGCCTCCCGCACCGAAATCGTGCAGAAATTGGTTTCATCGGTCGACTTTGAACTGCCCGCCTCCACTGTGGACGAGGAAACCCACGCTGCGGTTTACGACATCGTGGCGGAAAATCAGGCGCGGGGCATTCCGGCCCACGTTCTTGAGGAAAAGCGGGAAGAAATCTTTGGCAACGCGGCCAAGAGCGCGAAGGAACTGGTCAAATTCAAGTTTATCGCGGCCCAAATCGCCGAAAACGAGAAAATCGAAGTCACCAACGAACAGATCGCCCAGCATCTGGCCTTTCTCGCCCAGCGCGAGGGAATCACGCTGGAAAAGATGGTCGACAAGGTGCGCAAAAACAACGCCTTTGGCCCCATTCGCGAACAAATAATGCGACAGGCCGTATTGGATTTTCTTTTGAAAGAAGCCAAGTTCGAGTAGTTTCTCCTTATGCCTGACGCCATGAGTTCTTCCTATCTTGTCCCAACGGTCATTGAACAGACGGGACGGGGTGAGCGGGCCTACGATATTTATTCGCGTCTGCTCAAGGACCGGATCATCTTTCTCGGTACGCCGATCGATGACACCGTGGCCAATATCATCATCGCGCAACTTCTGTTCCTCCAGATGGAGGATTCGAAGAAGGACATCAATCTCTACATCCATTCGCCGGGCGGTTACGTCACGGCGGGTATGGCGATTTACGATACGATGCAGTTCATGACCTGTGATGTGGCCACCTATTGCATCGGCATGGCGGCCAGCATGGGAGCGGTCCTGCTCGCGGCGGGGACCAAGGGCAAGCGTTTCGTCTTGCCGAATGCGCGGATCATGATCCACCAACCCAGTGGCGGTGCGCGTGGCCAGGCCAGCGATATCAGTATTCAAGCCAAGGAAATTTTGCGCCTCAAGAAAAGGCTGAACGAAATCATGTCCTATCACACCGGCCAACCGGTTGATCGGGTCGATCGGGACATGGAACGCGACAATTACATGAGTGCCGAGGATGCCAAGGAATACGGCATTGTCGATGAGGTGGTGAAATCCCGCCGCGATATCGCCGCAGTAACGGGAGAGGTTCTCAAGTAGGAAACTTTTATGGCGCGTCCCGCAAACCTGACGATGTGCTCCTTCTGCGGGAAGAGTCACGCCGAGGTGCGCAAGCTCATCGCCGGGCCGGGCGTTTATATTTGCGACAGTTGCATCACGGTTTGCAAAAACATCCTCGATAAGGAAACGAAGGAAGAAGCCCGCCGTTCCAATACGGAAGTGACGCTGATCAAACCGGTGGACATTAAGCGTGAGTTGGACCGCCACGTCATCGGGCAGGAGTTCGCCAAGAAGACTCTGGCTGTCGCGGTGCACAACCACTACAAGCGCATCGTGGCCGGGCAAGCCAATCGCCAAAAAAACGAGATTTCGCTTAACGCCGCTTCCGAGGTCGAAATTGAGAAGAGCAACATCCTGCTCATCGGTCCAACCGGTTCCGGCAAGACACTGCTGGCCCGCACCCTGGCCCGCATCATCGATGTGCCTTTCTGTATTGCCGATGCGACGACCATCACCGAGGCCGGTTATGTCGGCGAGGATGTGGAGACGATCGTACTTCGTCTGCTGCAAAACGCCGACTACGACGTGAAGCGTGCGGAAATCGGTATCGTTTATATCGACGAGATCGACAAGATCGGCCGCAAGACCGACAACGTCTCCATCACGCGTGACGTATCGGGTGAGGGCGTCCAGCAGGGACTGCTAAAAATTCTTGAGGGCACGGTTTGCAACGTCCCACCGCAGGGCGGACGCAAGCACCCGCACCAGGAATATATCCAGGTCAATACCGAGCGGATTCTCTTCATTTGCGGAGGCGCTTTTGTTGGCTTGGACAAACTCATCCGTCGGCGTGTCGGTAATAATACCCTTGGCTTTGGACGTGCGAAGGCAGTGGAGACAACGGAAAACGCCGCGTTGCCGCCATCCGCGATCATGCGCCAGGTCGAACCGGAGGACCTGCTCAACTTCGGACTTATTCCGGAGTTCATCGGACGCCTGCCCATGATCAGCGTGCTTGATGAGCTGACCGAAGAGGAACTTGTCTCGGTGTTGACGGAAACGAAGAACGCGCTGACCAAGCAATACACCAAGCTTTTTGCCATGGATAACGTGGGGTTGACCTTTACCAAGGATGCCCTGAAGGCCTTGGCCCAGGAAGCGGTCCGCAAGGGTACGGGTGCGCGTGCGCTCCGTGCTATTTTGGAAAAAATCATGCTCGACCTCATGTACGATCTTCCCTCGCGTGAGGATATCCTCGAGGTGACCATCAATCGGGCTGTGGTTGACGGAAAAAAATCGCCACTTATTCGGCGCAAGCAGGACAAAGAAGCGGCATAAGCCGGGGGCTCTCCCTCGCCTAAGCTCGTTAACTCGGGTTGAAAAAGGCCTCATCCCTGTTCGGGAATTGGCGCAGATTTTGCTTCTCCTGCCCTATGGCGGTATTTGTAATCCCGTCCCCTAACAACTCTTTAAATAAATGCACGAAATGGTCGGTCGGTTCTCTGGTGGAAATGCTATGGAAAAATCGCAGGAAGAATTAATTGAGGAGGCAAGTGCCCTGTTCGGAGGTTTTGAGGGGTTATTGGAAAAACTGCCGTTCCAGGCCAGCACATTGCGCCTGCTTAAGGCCAAAAACGGCAAGATGAGCGACAAGCTCCGGGGCGACATCGAAAAATTAATCGAGGCGCGCCAAGATGCAACTGCAGCAGAAATTCCGACCATGATCGAGGAAGCACCCGCGCCGGTGGAGGAAATAACGTTTTCCGCCAAAGGCGAGGTGCCTATGGATGCCGATCATCCTGAGGTCGTGGCCGCCCTTTTCGACGAGGCAACGCAAGCGCGCTTGAATCGTTTGGCCGTTGCTTCCCGCCTTTCACCGGCCCAGCTGATTCGCGTAGGGACGCTGAGATACATGGACCAGATTGAAAAGACCGGGGAAATTATTATCCGTTTCAACCCCAAGGATAATCCTTAAGAGCAAAACTGGTCGAGTAGTCCGTAAAGCAAGCGTTGGTTAGCCTCGTGATATTGAGTGGCTGTGCTTAGGATTGCTTCAGGAGTTTGCGTGTAGGGGCCCGAGGGCCAGTACTCCTGACTCGTCACGAATTGCTGAACGAGAATGGGGTCCGTCTCCAAGTGAAATTGGAGGCCGAGGCATTTATTTTCGATTGAAAAACCTTGTTCCGGGCAGCCTGGGCTTGAGGCCAAGCGGGTTGCTCCCGGAGGCAGGGCAAAGGTATCGCCATGCCAATGGAGTACGGTGGCGGTGTCGGGAAGGTCCGGATAGGAGGCACGGCCTTCCGACGTAAAGGTGACCGGCAACCAGCCGAGTTCATATTCGGAATTTTGAAAAACGCGTGAACCGAGCGCATCGGCAATCAACTGCGCCCCCAGGCAGATTCCGATGACCCGCTTGCCCTGCTGCATCGTGGCCTGAATAAGGGCGCTTTCCTCGCGTAGCCACGGATAGTCCCGATACTGATAAACATTCATTTCGCCGCCCATGACCAGCAGCAGGTCGAATGAATCAAGGCGGGGAAGGGCCTCCCGATGATAAAGATGGTGCAGGCGCAGCACATGGCCCCGGTCTTTTGCCCAGCCCGCAATTTCTCCTGGTCCCTCATGGGCGGCATGTTGAAGAACGCTGATCGTCACGATGAACTTTTAGTTGATGGGAGATAGCTCTGTCCATCGCGATTTCGACTAGGGATATAATCATGCAAGTTTCTTGCATAAACTACTTGCAAATGACTTGTATCTAATATAAGTCTGGAAAAGTCTTTATACCGTCATTCATCAGGACAAAACATGAAACCACGATTCCTCTCCATGGCTTTACTCCTCGCCTCAATTTTACCTTCGAGCGCGATTGAGTTTAAAATTGTCGCGGCGGAAAATTTCTATGGCGGTATTGTCCAGCAAATCGCCGGAGGCAGCGCGGAAGTCATCAGTATCCTGACTAATCCCAATCAGGACCCTCATGAATTTACGACCAACGCGACGACGGCAAAGGCCGTGGCCGACGCGGACCTGATTATTTACAACGGGCTCAGTTACGATCCGTGGATGGAGAAGCTTCTGGGTGTGAAGGGAAAAGCGAATCGCGTCGTCATCAGGGTTGCCGATTTGATCGGTGCGAAGGAAGGGGATAATCCGCATATCTGGTACGGTCCGCGAACGATGCCCGCTTTGGCGGCAAAGCTGGTGGAGTTGCTTTCCAGGAATAACTCCAGCGAGGCGGCGAATTATCAAAAGCGGTTGGAGGATTTCAAGGCGTCCATGAAGCCCGAGCTTGATAAGATCGCAGATCTCAAGGCGATGGCGTCCGGAGTTGCGGTGACCGCGACGGAACCGGTTTTTGGTTACATGTCGGACGCTCTTGGTTTCAAAATGCTCAACTACGATTTTCAGGTGAGAATCATGAACGATTCCGAGCCGGGCGCGGACCAGACCGCCGCATTTGAAAAAAGCCTTACCTCCAAAACCGCCCGGATTCTTTTCTACAACAGCCAGGTGACCGATCCGACGACGGACCGCATGCAACAAATTGCCCGACAATCCGGCATTCCGATTGTAGGGGTGACGGAAACCCAGCCGCCTGACCAACCAGGCTACGTTGGCTGGATGCTGCACGAATTGGATGAAGTTCAGAGTGCCCTTATAGTCCAAAATCGGTAAGGTATGGGTTTATGTCTCCTGCCGTACAAATCACCGACCTGTCCATTTCTTTGGGAGGGAATGAGATTTTATCGGGGGTGAATGCAGGCATACAAGCGGGTGAATTTATTGGAATTTTTGGCCCAAACGGCGCCGGAAAAACGACGCTGGTGCGCTGCATGCTTGGGACTTTGCCGCCGACCAAGGGACGTATCGAAGTTCTTGGTCTGTCTCCGGGACAGGCGGCAAGGCAGGTTGGCTACATGCCCCAGGGACATGCCGGGTTTGACTCCACCGCATTAAGCGCGCGTGCGCTGGTGACGGCGGCCTGTTATGGGGACCAGTGGGGAATACCGTGGACTTCGAAGGCGTTGAATCGCGAAGTCGATCGTGTTTTGGAAGTAACGGACGCCTGTCATTACGCCAAGAGGCCATTTTCGGTTTTGTCGGGCGGCGAAAGGCAGAGGGTGATGCTGGCCCAGGCGCTTTTGGGCGATCCTAAGATTCTGATTCTCGATGAGCCGCTGGCCAGTCTTGATCCCAAAAATCAGGCGCTCCTGATCGAATGTGTGGCGCAAGTGAAACGTCTGACGAACACGACCGTTCTTTTTGTGGCCCATGATCTGAACCCGCTCATGCACGTCATGGATCGGGTGCTCTACTTGGCCGGAGGCGGGGCCGTCATGGGCAAGGTTGACGAGGTGGTGACTTCCGAATCTCTCTCCAGGCTTTACGGTTTCAAGATTGAAGTGGTGCGGGTGGAAAACCGGGTGTTCGTCGTTTCAGCGGAAGGCAATGTGACCGAATATGCACACCATTGTTGAGAGCCTGATCACTTATCTCGATTACGATTTTGTGCGTCATGCGCTGATCGCTGGATCGTTGGCTGCCATCCTTGGCGCGATCGTCGGCTATTTTGTTATTATCCGAAATGTCGGCTTTGCCGCGCACGCGTTGGCCCATATCGGATTTGCCGGGGCGACGGGGGCGGCGCTTTTGGGATTGAGTCCACTGGAGGGCATGCTGCTTCTCACCATCGGCTCGGGCGTCTTCATGGGCGCTGCCGGAGACAAGGTGCATCGCAGCGACATGGCCATCGGGATGGTTCTCTCCATGGCCCTCGGTTTGGGTACGTTGTTTCTCAGGCTCTATTCCGGCTTTGCGGGACAGGCGAAGGCCATTTTATTCGGCAATATTTTTGGAGTTTCTGAAGGTCAGATCGTGGAGATGGTTGTGCTTTCGCTGGTCAGTCTGGTTGGCCTCGCGGTTTTTTCGCGGCGACTTCTTTTTGCCAGTACCCAGCCGCGCCTGGCCGAAGCGCGGGGCTTGTCGTTGCCCGCCCTGTCGATGGCCTTCATGGTGGTGCTGGCCATTTCGGTTACGCTGGCCAGTCAGGTCGTCGGTATACTGCTGGTCTTCACGCTCGTTATTGCTCCGGCGGGAATTGCGCTGCGCCTTTGCCGGACTTTTTGGTCGGGCATTTTGATTTCCGTGATTCTGGGATTGGTGGCGGTGTGGTTTGGGATTTTGATGGATTGCCTGACCAGTTATCCCGCGACGTTTTGGATTACGGCTCTCTTTTTTGTCCTCTATCTTTTGGTCGAAGGTTATGGCCGCTTTTTTGCCAGGTCGGGTCAGTAGGTAACCAGCGCGGTCCCTTGCGACGGCTACCAGAAACTAAAGTAAGAGTTACGGAGCCAGCCGCTCGATGATCCAGCCGGTTTCCTGTTTGCGATAACGAAGGCGATCATGCAGACGGTTGGACCGGCCCTGCCAAAATTCGATTCGTTCCGGCGTCAGGCGGTAGCCGCCCCATTCCGGCGGCGGCGGAACTTCATCGGGAAATTGTGTGGCGGCTTCGGCGAGGCGAATTTCGAGTGCCGCACGGTTGGGGACTATTTCGCTTTGCGCGGAAGCCCAGGCGCTGAGTCGACTGCCGCGCGGGCGAGTTTGAAAATAGGCTTCCACCGCTGAGCGGGGCATGAGGGAGACCGAGCCTTCGATGCGGATTTGGCGTTCCAGTTCGATCCAGCCAAAAGTCATGGAGGCGCGAGGATTGGCTGCGAGGTCGTGTCCCTTCTCGCTTTGGCAATTGGTGAAGAAGACGAAGCCCTTCGCATCGAATCCCTTGAGCAGGAGATAACGGCCATGCGGTTGGCCTTCGGGCGAGACGGTGGAAAGGACCATCGCGTTGGGTTCGGCGATGACCTTGGAGTTGAGCGTCTCGTCAAACCATAAGGAGAACTGGCGGATGGGATCGGGGTCGAGGTCCGATTCGTTCAGGGCGCGTTGCTGGTAGTCGCGCCGCATGTCGGCGATCCTGGAAGCAGGAGGAAGGTCGTTGGGCATGACGCTTCCATCATACCGACACGGGCTGATTTCACAATCCGGCTGAAGTGAAAGGTTAGCGCGAAATGGAATTTCGCGAGGAATAAGAAACGTTCCCAAATGAAATTTGGGAACGAGGGGGAAGGCGACCCGCCACCGAGCCGGTGGCGGCTACCAACGATACGCTACCGCCGGGTGAAAACGACGCCGAGGAGGAAGCCGATGCCTGCGGCGATCGCGACCGATTGCCACGGGTTGTTTTCGATGAAGTCCTGGGTGTTGTAGCGGATGGCGGCGGTGGCGTCGCGCAGGTGGTTGGCCTGTTCGTTGATCTGGTGACCGACGACGCGGACGGTTTCCTTGGCCTGGACTTTCAGGTCTTCGGCCAGAGGATTGAGGTTATGGCTGATGCTCATGGGATTATTATAGCCAGGAACGTCGCGTGCGAAAGGGAGGACTACTTGGCTTTCGCGAGAGCGGCTTTGACTGCGTCGAAGCTGGGCAGATCCTTGGGCGTGGGGGTCTGTTCCGCGTAGACGATGGTGCCCTGCTTGTCGATGACGAAGGCGGAACGGGCGGACGTATCGCCGATGCCGGCGAGTTCGGGGAACACGACGTCGTAGGCCTTGGTCACGGTCTTGTTCAGATCGCTGAGGAGGGTGAGGGTGATCTTCTCTTTCTGTGCCCAGGCTTCGAGGGCGAAGGGGCTGTCGATGCTGATGCCGTAGACGGCGGCGTTGAGGCTTTCGTAGGCGGAGATGCCGCCGGAGACGTCGCACATTTCCTGGGTGCAGACGCCGGTGAAGGCGAGGGGGAAGAAGAGGAGGACGGTGTTGCGCTTGCCGAAGTTGTCGCTGAGCTTGATGTCTTCAAGGCCTTGGGCGGTCTTGGTTTTGAGGGTGAAGTCAGGGGCGCTGGTTCCGGTTTTGAGGGGCATAGGTGGGGAAAGGTAAAGGTTGAAAGTAAAAAGTTAAAGGTCGAAGTCAGAAGTGTAAAGTTGGAAGGGGAAGGCAGAAGGAAAACCTGAATGCATTTTTTGCTTCTGCCTTTCCACTTTTACCTTTGTCCTTTTTACTTCTGAGCCGGGGCGGGGGTTTCGAGACCGGCGGCGGCCCGTTCCTTCATTGCGGCCTTGCGGCTGAGCTTGGAGCGGCCCTTGTCGTCCTGGCCGATGCATTTGACCCACACTTCGTCGCCGACTTTGGCGGCGTCTTCCATACGGTTGAGGCGGGTGTCGGACCATTCGGAGATGTGGACGAGGCCGTCTTTGCCGGGGAGCACTTCGACGAAGGCGCCGAAGTCCTTGAGGGTGACGACGCGTCCGCGGTAGAGCTTGCCGACTTCGATGTCGCCGACCATTCCGAGGATGATTTCCTTGGCGCGTTCCATGGCGTCGCCGCTATGGGAGTATATCTTCACGCGGCCATCGTCTTCGATGTTAATTTCGGCGCCGGTTTCGGCGACGATGCTCTTGATGTTTTTGCCGCCGGGCCCGATGACGAGGCCGATCTTCTCCGGATTGATTTGGATGGTCTCGATGCGCGGGGCGAACTGGGAGAGTTCGGTGCGGGGCGAGTTGATGACGGTATCCATGAAGGAGAGAATCTTCGTCCGGGTCATCTTGGCCTGGTCGATGGCTTCGTTCATGAGCGAGAGCGGGATGCCGCCGAGCTTCAAGTCGAGCTGGAAGCCGGTGACGCCGTCCTTGGTGCCGCACAATTTGAAGTCCATGTCGCCGTAGTGATCTTCCGAGCCGAGGATGTCGGCGAGGAGGAGGTAACGTTTCAGGTTGTCCTGGTCGTCATGTTCGGTGACGAGTCCGACGGAGATACCGGCGACCGGCGTCTTGATCGGCACGCCCGCGTCCATGAGGGCGAGACAGCCGCCGCAGACCGAGGCCATGGAGGTGGACCCGTTCGAGGCCATGACTTCCGAGGAGACGCGGATGGCGTAGGGGAAATCATTTTCGCTGGGGATAACGGCGAGGAGCGAACGCTCGGCGAGCGCGCCGTGGCCGATTTCGCGACGATTCAAGCCGCCGACGCGACCGGTTTCGCCGACCGAGAAGGGCGGGAAGTTGTAATGGAGGATGAACCGTTTGGTGGTTTCGCCGCCGGTGTAGCCGTCGAGGTCCTGTGCTTCATCGCTGGGGGCGAGGGTGGCCAGGCAGAGGGCCTGGGTTTCACCGCGGGAGAAGAGTGAGGAGCCGTGCGAGCGGGGGAGCAGGCCGACCTCGCCCGCGAGGGGGCGAATTTCTTCCGTGCCGCGTCCGTCGCTGCGCTGTTTCTTGTCGAGGATGGCGGTGCGGAAGGCCTTGATCTGGACTTGATCAAAAGCGGAGCTGATGTCGAAGCCGGTGGCGTCGGGATACTTGGCCTTGATGGCGACGGCGACTTCGTCCTTGAGGGCACCGACGGCGGCGTAGCGCTCGACTTTGCTGGGGCGATAGATCGCGCCTTCGATGCGGCTGGAAACCAAGTCGTAGGCCATCTGGACCAATTCGGGTTTCACTTCGTAGAGAGGAAGTTTGCGCTTGGGTTTGTTGACCTTGGCGGCGAGGTCTTTCTGGATGTTGATGACGATCTGGGCTTCCTTTTGCGCGTAGGCGAGGGCGGCCTTGAAGTCGGATTCCGGCATTTCGAGCGCGGAACCTTCGATCATGAGGATTTCGGTTTCGGTGGCGACGTAGACGAGGTCGAGGTCGCTGAGTTCCATCTGGGCGTGGGTCGGGTTGGTGACGAACTTGCCGTCAACACGTCCGACGCGGAGCGCGCCGATGGGGCCGCCGAAGGGGATGTCGGAGACCATGAGGGCGGCGGAAGCGCCGTTGATGCTGAGCATGTCGGGATCATTTTCACCGTCAGCCGAAAGCAGGGTGGTGATGATCTGGGTGTCGTAGAGATAACCCTTGGGGAAGAGAGGGCGCAGCGGACGGTCGGTCATGCGGCAGGTGAGAATTTCCTTTTCCGAGGGGCGGCCTTCGCGTTTGAAGTAGCCGCCGGGGATCTTGCCGACCGCGGCCGCGCGTTCACGGTATTCGACGGTGAGCGGGAAGAAGTCCTGGCCTTCCTTGATTTTGGTGGCGGAGACGGCGGTGACGATGACGAGGGTGTCGCCGTAGCGGACGGTGACGGCGCCGTCGGCCAGGTTGGCGAGTTTGCCGGTTTCGATGATGATGGGGTGGGCGCCAAAGGGAGCCGAGACCGTATTGATGGACATGATGTTTTCTTAGGTTGGAGAGCAGGCAGGCGTCCGACCGGAAAAGAAAACGCAGAGGACAATGAACTCAACGGTAGCCGCCGTCGTAAGACGGTGGCCACGCTCTTACGAGCGCGGCTACAATGAAGTTGATTGTACTCTGAAGTTTTCCGGATGACCCGGTCCGCCAGGCGGAAGGGCCTTTCGCGGTGCAGGAGACTACTTACGCAGGTTTAGTTTCTGAATGACCTTATCGTAGCGAGCGGAATCGGACTTCTTCAGGTAGTCCTGAAGTTTTTTGCGCTGGGCAACCATCATCAAAAGACCACGGCGCGAGCTATGGTCCTTTTTGAACTTTTGCAAGTGCTTGGTGAGGTCATTGATGCGTTGGGTAAGAAGTGCGATTTGGACGTCGGCGGAGCCGGTGTCCTTTTCGTGCAATTTAAACTCCTTGGTGTATTCCGTTTTCAGCGCTGCTTCCATAAGGTGAGGGTCGATTAAAGCAGAGTCGCTGCCAGGAGCAAGGCGAAAGTAGGGATTTTTTTAATGGGAAGATGTGAAGGTGGGAAATATAGGGGGAAGGCAGGGGAATTTTTGAGGGAATTAACGGAATTGGGAGGAAGGGAAAAGGCAGGCGGAACTGATCCCTCGACAATTCTTCGACTCCGCTTCGCTCGCTCAGAATGACGTTTTGCCAGCGGTGGTTTCACCACCGAAAAAGGCTCGGGATGACGGAATTGGAGAAAGGGCGTTTTTCGGTTTGCCTCCGCTCGGGGTGACGGAATGGAGAAAGCGGAGTTAGTGCTGTGCGCAGCACTTAGTGTTGCCAATCCCGGGTTTGGGTTTGCATACTTTTCAATGCCTAATTCCGAAGCACTGGAAGCCGCACGGATGAATCCGGAGCGGAGTCTGCAAACGGGGCAGGGGTCCGCGTTGCGGGGGATTTTGATGAATGGGGTGCTAGGCGCGGCAAAGCTGGCGGCGGGACTTTTGGGTCATTCCTATGCGCTGGTGGCCGATGCGGCGGAGTCGTTCGCGGATGTGATGGGGTCGTGCGTGACGTTGTATGGGCTGAAGCTGGCAGCAGAGCCGGCTGATCAGACGCATCCGTCGGGTCATGGCCGGGCGGAGACGATTGCTTCGGCGGTGACGGCGTTGGTGCTGGTGGTGGTGGGTGGAGCGATTTTCTGGCAGGCGGCGGTGTCGTTGAGTGTGCCGCGTCATGCGCCGAGTCCGCTGACGTTGCTGGTTTTGGTGCCGGTGATTTTGGTGAAGGAGTGGATGTTCCATTGGATTCGCGCGCGGGGGCGGGAGATCGGGAGTCTGGCGGTGGTGGCGGATGCGTGGCATCAGCGGAGCGATGTGGTGACTTCGGTGGCGGCGCTGACGGGTATTATTCTGGCCTGGGCGGGCGGTCCGGCATGGAGTCACGCGGATAGCTGGGCGGCGATGTTGGCGAGTCTTTGGCTGATGGGGACGGGGTTGTGGTTGTTGGGGCCGACGTTGCATGAGTTGATGGAGGGGTCGGTCGATCCGGCGTTGCAGGATTTTATTTATGAGACGAGCCGGAGTTGTCCGGGGATTGAGGGGATCGATAAGGTGTGGGTGCGGAAGCTGGGGATGCGGTTGATGGTGGATATGCATATCGAGGTGGATCCGAATCTTTCGGTGCAGGAGGGGCATCGGCTGGCGCATGAGGTGAAGGCGAAGTTGCAGCGGGAGCTGCCGCAGGTGCGCGATGTGATGGTGCATGTGGAGCCGTATGATCCGGAGAGGCCGAAGCGTCCGTATCGTTTGCAGAAAAGGGGAAGGTAGGGCGGTTAAAGGTGGTTTTTCGCCACCGCCTTACGGCGGCGGCTACACTGGTTACGCCAGCGTCGCTTGACCCGAGGACGGGTGCTGGCATTCTGAGGGCGTGAAAAAATGGCTGAATAAGCTGGTGGACCGTGTTCAAGCGCGTTTTCTGGGCAATCCTGAAATCGTCGTTTTTTTCGAGTCGCAGTGGATGCAAAGATATGCGGTGCAGGAGAGCTACGTGTTGCAGCTTTTGCAGACTCCGCGGTACCAGGAGCCGGGGCGTTTGTTGCGTTACGAGAACCAGGTTTTTTCCCGGCATGGGGCGGATGGAATTATTGCGGAGATTTTCCGGCGGATCGGGACGGAGTCGAAGGTGTTCGTGGAGATTGGTTGTGCGGACGGGCTGGAGAATAATACGACGAATTTGCTTTGGAGCGATTGGAGCGGTTTTTGGTTCGATGGTTCGGAGAAGAGGATCGCTTCGTTGTCCGGTCAATTTAAGACGCCTTTGGCGCAGGGAAGGCTGAAGGCGAAGCAGGCTTTTTTCGATGCGGAGAATGTGGCGGGTATTCTTGAGGGTAGCGGGGTGCCGAAGGAGTTCGATTTGCTTTCGCTGGATATCGATCGCAATACGTATTACGTGTGGGAGAGCATGGCGGCCTTTCGTCCGCGCGTGGTGGTGATTGAGTATAATGCGAAGGTGTTGCCGTCGTGTGAGTGGAAGGTGGCTTACGATGCGAAGAAGGTCTGGAACGAGACGAATTATATGGGGGCGGGGCTGAAGGCGTTGGAGAAGCTGGGGCAGAAGCTGGGTTATGTTTTAGTCGGATGCGATTTGGTGGGGGCGGACGCTTTTTTTGTGCGGAAGGATGTCGATTTGAGCGCTTTTGCGAGTCCATTTACGGCGGAGAATCACTACGAGCCGCCACGGTTCTTTTTGACCCGGAATCAGGGTCACCGCAATTGTTTCGAGGATTGATCGGAACAGGCCATGAGCGCGTTTCCTCCCGAATATATTCGCACGCATCTGGTGGCGCTGGGGTGCGATCCGGCGCGGGTGGAGGAGTCGTTTATTCATTCCGGCGGCGCAGGCGGGCAGAATGTGAACAAGGTGGCGACGTGCGTGCAGTTGCGTTACGCGCCGAGGCATCTTCTGGTGAAGATGCAGGAGCATCGGACGCAGGCGTCGAACCGGCTGGCGGCGTGGAAATTATTGGCGACGCAGTTGCAACGGGCGCGCGATCAGGAGGCGCGGGACCGGCGCGCGGCGCGGGAGTTGAAGCGGCGGCAGAATGCGCCCAGGCCTCGCGGTATTAAGAAGCAGTTTGTGGAGTTGAAGCGGCGGAGGGCGAAGACGCGTCAGGGGCGGCGTGACGTGGGGGAGGAGGAGTGAAGAAAGGTAAAAGGAGGGGAGTTTTAACTTCCCCCCTTTTTCCTTTATTGCCCCTTCGTGGCGCCAGCGTAGCGGTCGGAGATGTACATCCAGCTGACGATGTTCCAGATGGCCTTGACGTAGTCGGCGCGGAGGTTGTGGTATTTGAGGTAGTAGGCGTGTTCCCAGACGTCGATGCCGAAGAGGGGATGGTGGCCTTCGCTGATCGGGCTGTCCTGGTTGGGGAGGGTGAGGATGGTGAGTTTTTTGCCGCCATCGAGGGTGAGCCAGACCCAGCCGCTGCCGAAGATGTCGAGGGCGGCTTTGGTCATGGTTTCCTTGAGTTTTTCCATGCCGCCGAGTTCGTCGTTGATGGCCTTGGTTAGTTCATCGCTGCACGGGCCGGGGTGGGGTGTAAGCGTTTCCCAGAAGAGGGAGTGGTTGGAGTGGCCGCCGGCGTTGTTGCGGACGGCGGTTAGGATGGAGGCGGGGATGACGGCGAGATTTTTGAGGAGGCCGTCGACGTTGGTGCCGGGGACGAAGGTAGGTTCCTTGGCGAGGGCTTCGTTGAGTTTGTTGACGTAGGCTTGGTGATGTTTGTCATGGTGGAGGTGCATGGTTTCGGCGTCGATGTGGGGTTCGAGCGCGTTGTAGGCGTAGGGCAGCTCCGGAAGTTTGAAGGGGCCGGTGGGTGCATGTTTTGCGGGCGGGGTGGCGGGTTTTGTTTCCGCAAAGGAGGCGAGGCGTCCGAGGGAGGTGGAGGCGACAGCGGTGGCAGCGAGAGTTTTGAGGGCTTGGCGGCGGGTGGTGAGCATGGGGGTCTCCTGAGTAGAGGTTAAAAGGACTTTCCTACACTAATGGGCTGGTGAGCCGATGCAATGGGGGTTTTAATGTGGCGGTAGTCAGCGCGAAATGAAATTTCGCGGGGGACAGGAGACGTTCCCAAGTGAAACTTGGGAACGAGGGGGAAAACCGCCGTTGGGCCGACGGCGGTTACCTTAGCGTCCCCACTGGACGGTGACGAGTTCGGCGCCTTCGCCGAGCGGTTCGAGGGTGTAGCTTTCGGTGTTGGCGGGGACGAACCAGCTTTCGCCGCGTTTGTAGGTGCGGTCGTCGATCTTGAGTTCGCCTTGGGCGAGGAAGTGGTACTGGAAGCTGGTTTGGTCGCTGGTCCAGACGCGGTATTCGCCGGGATAGATGTAGGCGCGTTGGACGGTGAAGTAGGGGCATTCGATGACCCGTTCGCCGTGGGGCTGGGCGAATTGGGGTTCGGTGTCGTTGAAGCGGATCGAGGCGAGCGCTTCCTTGCGGTGGAGTTCGCGGGGTTTGCCTTTGTCGTCGACGCGGCCCCAGTCGTCGACGCGGTAGGTGGTGTCGGAGTTTTGCTGGATTTCGAGGATGACGTTGCCGGCGCCGATGGCATGGACGCGTCCGCTGGGGAGGAACATGACGTCGCTTTGCTGGGGCTTGAGGACGTGCAGGAGTTTGGGCAGTTCGGGCGTGCCGATGGCCGTTTCAAATTTTTCGCGGGTGGCGCCTTTTTTCAGGCCAGCGTAGATGCAGGCTTCGGGGGTGATTTCGAGGAAGTACCACATTTCCGTTTTGGGTTCGCCGCCCTGGCCCGCTGGTGGGTGGACCTGGACGCTGAGGTTGTCCTGGCAGTCGAGGAGTTTGATGAGAATGGGGAAATGGGGGGTGTTGGGCGCGCGGGTGCCGAAGATTTCGGTGCGCTTTTTCGTCCAGAGATCGTGGAGGGTTTGCGGGCTTTTGCTTTTTTTGGATTTGTCGTCGGAGCTGACGAGAACTTCGCTGCAGGCTTCGGGGCGGTCGACGAGTTCCCAGCTTTCGCCGATTTTTTTGCCTTTCGGGAGCGTGCGGCCAAAGAGGTCCGCGAGGTTGTGGCCACCCCAGATGCGTTCCTGGTAGATGGGTTTGAAGGAGTAGGAGTTCACGGTTTGAGAAAGATGACGAGGCCGGGTGTGACTTTCAATTGTTTTGCGGCGGAGCCCTGGTTCATGGCGATTTCCAGCAGGCCGCTGCCGCCGTAGAGGAGCATGAGGCGGCCTTTTTCGATATCGCCGTAGGTTTTGACCAGGGGGCCGGAGTAGTTTTCCTTGTCGACGGAGATTTTGACGAGGGTGCCTTCCTTGAATTTCGCAGCGAGTTCGCTGTTGTTGCGCAGGTTGAGGATGACGTTGCCGTAGCGGTCGATGTGGAGGACTTCCACCGCGACAGTTCCGCCGGCGAAGGTGGGGTCTTTGACGGGGAGGAGGTTCAGCGATTTCGAGGAGACGGGGGTGCCGAGCTTTTCCGGGTCGATGCCCGTGGCGAGGTGCGCGGCGATGGGGCCGAAGATGTCACGGCCATGGAAACTGTGGGAGAGGGTGCCGGGGCGGAAGAATTCGGGCTTGTTGAGTTTCCAGGCGGCGGCGAAGCCTTCACGGTCGATGACGTCGGTGAGGAGGCCGTTGTCGGGGCCGATGTAGAATTTCTCCGCGGTGGTTTTGACCATGATGGCGTCGCGTTCCGTGCCGACCTGGGGATCGACGATGGCGACGAAGATGGTGCCGGCGGGAAATTCCTGGGAGGATTGGTCGAGGAGATAGGCGCCGTTGACGACGTTGAAGGGTTCGACGGAGTGGGTGAGGTCGATGAGCCGCGCGTTGGGATTGATGGTTTCGATGACGCCTTTGAGTTGCGCCACGTAGGGGTCCTCCCAACCATAATCGGTGAAGAGCGCAATGAGGGGCTGGGGAGGCGGTGGGGGCGGTGTGGAGTGAGTGCAACCGGTCATAACGAGGGCAATGGTGGCCACGACAAGGAGACGAAAGTGGGAAAGTGCCAACATATACCAAGAAGCGGAACCTAATTTTGGCCAATGACCAAGCGAAAAATAGACAAAAATTTTAGGACAGGTTGGGTTTTCTCGGCAGGTTGAAGCCATGCCAGAGTGGGTGCCGATTAAATTGTGCTCTTTTTTTCCGTCATCCCGAGCTTGTCGAGGGATCAGTTTGGTCTGTCTTTTACAGAGATATGGAACTGATCCTTCGACTTCGCTGCGCTTCGCTCAGGATGACGGATGGGGAATGCAGCCGCGCTCGTGAGAGCGTGGTTTCCTGCCTCACGCCTTACGGCGGCTACAATTAGGGTCGCGTTTGGAGAGGTAAATTGGTAACTGCTAGTTTCAGGGCGACTATTCATGCAGACCACTAGAATTATTCATGCAGCGGGATTGGTGCTTCTGTTGGGGTACTTGATTTTAAGTTGGATTGGGATTCGGGCGGGGCTTGATTCGCTCGATGCCTATGGCGTGATTCGTACGGTGACGGAGCGGTTGCAGACGGGTGATTTTGTGATGTCGCGTCCTCCGGGGCATCCCTTGAGCGAGTTTTGGATCTTGCCCGCAGTGGCCTGGATGGCGGATGGGGGGAAGTCCCTTTCGACGGAGACGTATGCCTTTTATCAATTGGCCGGGGGGCTTTTTTGTCTCGGTCTATTCTGGCTACTTTTGCGGGAGCTGGCCCTGACCCCGGCCCAGCGGTTGTTGGCGGCGACGTGCCTGGTTTTTTCCCCGCAATTTTTGATCGAGTCGTCGGATGGGGAGGAGTTTCTCTGGGGGACGGCTTTCATTTTGGCGGTGGTTCTTTTGATGGCGAAGTTGTCGGCGGGAAAGATGGGCCGACCTCGGTTGGGGTGGTGTGTTGCGGTTGCCAGTGCGGTGGCGGCGTCCGGTTACCGGATCGAATTTGGGGTGATTGCATTGGGGATTGTGTTCTGGACTCTACTGGCTTCGGACCGGAACTGGATCGAGAGGTTCGGGTTGGGTGTTCTGGCCGTTGTTTTGTTCACGTTGCTTTGGGGGCCCCTTTGGTTGAGCCAGGGTGCACGGACGCCGTATCCCAACGTTTTGGAGCCCCAGGTGCGGTTGGGAGTGGCCCTATATAAAATCGTTTTTTTAGCGTTGGGGGCGATTCCCATGGCGGTGGCCGGGGTCTTTTTTATGCAAACACGGGGGCCTTTCCGGATTTGGCCGCCGTTCGGGCAGGATATTTTGCGCTATTGGGTGCCATGGTTGGTGGTGATTTGTTTTGGTATTTTTCTGGTTTATCCCACGAAGGTTCAGGTCGTTTTTCCGGGAGTGGCTTTTCTGATTTTGCTGATGGCGACCCGGGCGCAGCGATGGCTTTGGGCGGGTTTTGTCGTGGCCTGCCTGAGTACGCTGCTGCTGCAGGTCGATTGTTTCGATCATCGCGCCTGGGTGGGATTCAAGGTGAAGCCGGGTCTTTGGGAGGAGTCGCTGAGCGGGAAACCGGCTTACCAGGGAGCCAAATTGGCCGAGGCGTCGCGTCTGGCGGGCGAGGGGCGGCATGTATTTATCGCAAATATCTGGCCGTGGACTTTTTCCTGGCAAGCGGCGCATGGCGCCTGGCCCGGAGTGGCCTTACCTGATGGAGGCGAGGGGGTGGCTTATCGGGTTGGGCGGGGAATCGTGGCGAGTCGCGCGGTAGTCGATCAACCCTCCCTTTTACAGGGTTTTGTGCAGAAGGGTTACGAGGTGTGGATCGACCGGGAAGTTTACCGGGAATTATTTATGCGCTATGCGCTGACCGCGCCGACGCCGTCAACGGCGGTGATTGGTGGGGTGACGTGCCGGATTGTGGAGGTGGGGCTCTAATTTAGGGGCTTGGGAGAGGTGCCTATCCATAAAGCGAAACGGGCTGTCTGATTAGAATATCCCAGGATGCTGTGATGTGGTTTATCTTGGCGGGATAGGTCCTTCGACTGCGGCTCTTGAAAATGCAGTGGATAAAGAATTTTTTCGATTCGCCTTCGCTCAGAATGACCGGTTGGTTATTTGAAAATATTTTTTTAAATTAAGATATTACCCAAAGACGATGTTGCCGAAACTGCCGCCACACAGTGGGCCATTTCCAATGCTGATCCCTCGACAAGCCGGGGATGGGAGATAAGATTGCGATATGTCGATTGCGACTCGCACCGGGGACATGGGCAAGACCGGCCTGATGTATGGTCGTCGCGTGGAAAAGTTCGATCTCCGGGTGGAGACTTATGGCACGGTGGATGAATTGAATGCCGCGCTTGGTCTGGCGCGTGCCCACGCTGAATTGCCGCTTGTCCAAACGGAGCTTCTTCTTATTCAAAAACAGTTGGTCGCGCTGATGGGCGAGCTCGCGGTGGCTCCCGAGGATGCGGAGCGTTATCAAAAGGACAAATATCCCAAGCTGGGCCCGGAGATGCTCCAGCACCTGGATGAATTGGTCGCCCAAATCGAAAAGGAAAAAATCACTTTCGATGGCTGGGCCACGCCGGGAGCCAGCGTTGCTTCCGCTGCGCTGGATGTCGCGCGCACGGTTTGCCGTCGCGCGGAGCGGTTGGTGACAAAACTTGCGGCTGCCAACGAGATCGATTTTCTTGTGATCAAATATCTTAATCGTCTCTCCGATTTGCTCTGGCTGATGGCTCGCTATACGGAGACGAAGCTCGGGCAGGGGTGACGCCCCCTCAGTGGATTTTGCATCGTCGAATGGGGTGGTACGGGTTAGGCTTATGGGTGAATCGTCATGAATAACCCACCGCCGACGGAACCTAAAGTCGGCGCTTCCTCGCCTACGCCTGCCCGGCAATTGCTGCGTCAGGTGGTCGTCTTTCTCCTGCGTTTCCGTGTTTGGCTGACGGAGCGAGGGCCGGAGGACCTTTGGGAATCAAATTATTTGTGGGCGGTTTTGGTCGGCTTGTGCGGGGCGCTTTCTTCCGTGGCTTTTCGGGCCGGGTTGAGTGAATTGGAATGGCTGCTTTTTCATTCCAGTGGCCCATTGGAAAATACGGCGGCCCTGTTGCCCTGGTGGGAACGTCTGCTGGCTCCCGCGTTGGGTGGAGTCGTGGCCGGTGCGCTTTTGCTGTTAGGGGAGAAGTGGTCGAAAGCAGGGCGGTCCCTCGATTTCATGGAGGTTGTGGTTTTGGGCAATGGGATCATTCGGATGCGCGCCACGTTGGTCAAAAGTCTTTCCTCGTTGGTGACGATTTCTTCCGGTGGTTCCATCGGGCGCGAGGGGTCGATGGTGCAACTGGCTTCGATGTTCGGTTCGTTGCTGGGCCGGGGCGCCAGGCTTTCTCCTGCACGGTTGAGACTCCTGGTGGCATGCGGCACGGCGTCGGGTATTGCCTGCGCTTACAATGCGCCGGTGACGGGGGCCTTTTTTGTCGCCGAGATTGTGCTGGGTTCCATTGCCATGGAGAGTTTCGGTCCGCTGATTGTCGCGTCGGTGGTTGCGACGGCCATTTCACAGCAATTTCTCGGAGCCGGAGCGGTTTATCATATGCCTGATTTTGGCGTGGTGCCGAGTTGGGAGTTGATTGCCCATGCTTTGCTTGGGGTGGTGGCCGGGATTCTGGCCCCGCTCTTTTTACTTTTGTTGAGGGGTGGTGAGGCGCTGTTTCAGCGCATGCATCTGCCGGTTATTCTCAAGCTGGGCCTGGGTGGACTGGTGGTGGGTGAGATATCGATCGTGCAACCCGGTGTGTGGGGGAACGGCTATGGAGTGGTTGAATCGATCCTGAACAGCGATTGGGTCTGGTCGGCCTTGCTGACGATTTTGTTGCTGAAGATTCTCGCGACAGTGACGACGACGGGAAGCGGTGCGGTGGGCGGTGTATTTACACCCACGCTTTTTTGCGGAGCGGTGTTGGGCTCGCTTTTCGGTGAAGCCTTGCGGGCGTTTTTGCCTGCGGCCCATATTACCGTGGGCAGCTTTGCCGTGGTGGGGATGGGTTGTTTTCTCGCGGCCACGACCCGTGCGCCGATCATGGCGATCATCATCATCATCGAGATGACGCGCGACTATGGGACGATCATGCCGCTGATGCTGGCCTGTGTAGCGGCTTTTTACGTTGCGCGTAACCTGAATGCGGATTCGGTTTACAGCCGACAGCTTTATGGCGCTCATGCCCAGGCCGAGTCGCCTCTTTTCCTTTTGCATGTGCGCGACTTGATGAAGAAAGACCCGCTGTGCGTGCTCGGCACCGCTGGTTTTGGGCAGATCGCCGGGATGCTCGCTTCGCATACCTTCAAATTTCTTTATGTGGTTGATGCGGACCGGCGATTTCTCGGGGCGATTGCCTTGCAGGATCTCAAGCCGTTTTTGCAGGACAAGGATTTACCGCAGGTGGTGATTGCCCTCGATCTTTTGCATGACGATGTGCCGGTGCTGACCAGCGATTCGTCGCTCAAGGAATCACTGGAAATTTTTGGGCGGCACGATGGCGAACGATTGCCCGTGCTCGATAATTCGAGAGACCGGCATTTGGTGGGGTCTTTGGCCAAGACGGATGTGTTGCTGACCCTGGCCCACGGAGCAGGCGTGGCCGAGGAAGATTAGATGGTGCTTAATTGAGGGGCGCGCAGAGACGGATAGCGCCGCGACCAGTCGATCAGGAGCAGATAAAGGAGCATGTCATCGAAAAAAAAGATGTTCATGAGGACTAGGCTAAGCAGGTGAAAGGAGAGCATGGTGGGGATGAAAATCCAGCGATAATGAGAAGAAACCAGGCATAAAGGCGCACTGATCTCAAAGAGGGTAATGATGGGTAGACCAAGGCGTAGCATGAGCACGACCGTGGGCCATTCGGGAATATGCCAGCCCACATTCGTATTGAAATAATAACCGCGCAGGCTGGCGTCGATGGTCCAGGTCTCCATCGTGTCGCCGGTGAAAACGCGCGGCCCTCCGGCAATGGCCCGGTTAAAGCCAACCAGCATATAGGAAAGACAAAGAAGGGCGACGATGGTTACCAATGGAAACGAATTCCAGGAACCGGGTGAGGATTTTTTGTGGCCAAATTTGATCGCAAAAAAATCGGCCCAGGCAAAACCGGCCAAAACGTAAACCGCCAAAAGTAAAACGATGTCCGTATGGACAGCAGGGCCAAAGCTGCGGATGAGGCACGAATAAGCGGTCAATAAAACGGCGGCGATAGTCGAGACAAGAGGGAAGGCCCGATCAGTTAAGCAGAGCATGAGCACCGCCATTGTAAGGAAAAGGAAGGTGGTGAGATTGGTCGTGGTCAGGAAGTAATCGTAGAATGATGGGGGAAAAAAGGAGAGAAAGCCGGTCGGGGTTAATAAATCACGAGGCAGTTCCGCCAGGCGCCAGAGAGGATCAAGCGCCAATTTGGTGATCCAGAGAAGGAAAACGCCGAGCCGTGTAAGGCGTAACAGCCGAGGGCCCGCCTGCTCGTGCAGCAGTTCTAATGGCCCGATGAGATATCGAAACGTTTGAGAAGTTCGCATGAAGGCTGGGCGCGTGATTCGTTGGCAGGAGGATGAAGTTTTACCGCCATGACCATGAGATCAACATGCCGAACGGGGTCGAGGGCATGATGTTCGTTGTAGGTCCTGGCCATGGCTTTGACGAGATGTTCCATGAGGTCGGGCCTGTTCTCGTTGAGGGGAGAGATCTGAACGATGGAAGGATAAAGTTGTTCGACGAGCAACCGAACTTTCTGGCCGCTGGCGGTGGTGGCAATGAGTTCCCGGCAGGTGACGGGGTCTTCTTCGCGCGCAAAAGGAAAAATTTCCCAGCCGATAAAAGGAAAGTAGGCGGCGGATCGAATGGTGAGATGGCCGAGGATCATGCTTCCGATGAGGACGCCAAAGATCAGGCGATGCGGCAGGGGCATGCGCTGCACCCACTGCGTCATGGGCGGCCAGTACCGGAAGCTGAGTAGGGCCAGAAGGATGGCGTAGGCCTGGGCGGCCAGGGCAAAGGGAACCACGAAGGAAACGAGCCAGACAATCAGCGCAATGCAAACTGCGATGACAGGAATCGCAATTCCCGGATGAAGCTTGAGAGGCGCACGCGCCAGTTTGCTCATTCCTAAGAGTGCACGAGGCCGCACCCGCAAGGCGAGGAGGAATCTTTGGACGGGGTGGCGGAAAGCGCGGGTTTGTCGGGATCGTAGCTGAGATTGGGAGCGAGCCATTTTTCCACCTGAGGAATTTCGAGGTCCTTGCGTTTGCCGTAGTCTTCGATCTGGTCGCGAGCGATGGAACCGACGCCGAAGTATTTGGCTTCGGGATGAGCGAAGTAGAGGCCGCTGACCGAACTGGCCGGGTTCATGGCAAAATTTTCGGTGAGTTTTACCTGGGCATTGATCTCGGCCTTGAGGAGGTCAAAGAGAGGTCGTTTTTCGGTGTGGTCGGGACAGGCGGGATAGCCGGGCGCGGGACGGATGCCGCGATACTTTTCCTTGATCAGGTCGTCGTTGGTCAGGCTCTCGTTTTTTCCAAAACCCCACGCAATACGGGCCTGGCGATGGAGCCATTCGGCGCTCGCTTCGGCCAAGCGGTCGGCGAGAGCTTTGGTCATGATCGAATTGTAGTCATCATGATCGGCTTCGAATTGACGCGCGATTTCGTCGACGCCGAGTCCGGTGGTGAGGGCGAACGCGCCGAGGTAATCGCGACGACCTGAATTTTTCGGGGCAATGAAATCGGCCAGCGCGTAGTTGAGTTGGTCTTCCGGCTTGTCCATTTGCTGGCGGAGGGTGTGAAACGTGGTGAGGACCTGGGTGCGAGTATCGTCGGTATAAAGTTCGATGTCGTCGCAAACGGCGGCGGCGGGAAAGAAACCGTAGACCGCTTTGCCGTGGATCAGCTTTTTGTCGATGAGACGATTGAGGAGGGTTTGCGCGTCGTTGAAGAGTTCGCGGCAGCGGGGCCCGGTTTCGGGATCGTCGAGGAGCGCGGGATAACGGCCGCGGATTTCCCAGGCGTGGAAGAAGGGGGACCAGTCGATGTAATCGCGAATTTCGCGCAGCGGTAAATCATCGATGGTTTTCAAACCGGTGAAGGCGGGTGTGGCGACATCGATGTTTTTCCAGTCGGTGGCGAAGCGGCGCTTGCGGCTTTCCGCGAGGGAGAGAAGAGGCTTGCTCGGCTTTTTGTTTTCGTGGGCGAGGCGGGCGCGTTCATGCTCGAGTTTATTGTTGGCCACAAATGCGTCGCGTTGCGTGTCGCTGAGCAGGGCGCTGACGACGCCGACGGCGCGGGAGGCATCGAGAACATGGACGGTGGCGTTCGAGTAATGGTGGGCAATCTTCACCGCCGTGTGGGCCTTGCTGGTCGTGGCGCCGCCGATGAGGAGCGGGAGCGTGAAGCCTTCGCGTTCCATTTCCTTTGCGACGTGGACCATTTCGTCGAGCGACGGTGTGATGAGTCCGCTCAGGCCGATGACGTCGACGCCGAGTTCTTTTGCGGCCGCGAGAATTTTTTCGCTGGAGATCATGACGCCGAGGTCGATGACTTCGTAATTGTTACAGGCGAGGACGACACCGACGATGTTCTTGCCGATGTCATGGACGTCACCCTTCACCGTGGCGAGGAGGACTTTGCCCTGGGCCTGTTTGTTGCCGGTGCGCTTTTTTTCCTCCTCCATGAAGGGGAGAAGATACGCGACCGATTTTTTCATAACGCGGGCGCTCTTGACCACCTGGGGAAGAAACATTTTTCCCGCGCCGAAAAGATCGCCGACCACGCTCATGCCTTTCATCAACGGGCCTTCGATGACTTCCAGCGGCGTGGCGTAATTCTTGCGCGCTTCTTCGGTATCCGCGTCGATGAAATCGACGATGCCCTTGATGAGCGCGTGGGTGAGGCGTTCCTCCACGGGAAGCTGGCGCCACTGCGCTTCTTCCTTGGCTTCGGTCTTATCAACTTTCTTAAAACTTTCGGCAAAGGTCACGAGCCGTTCAGTGGCATCGGGGCGGCGGTTGAGGATGACGTCTTCGACGCGCTCCTTGAGTTCCGGTTCGATCTCTTCGTAGACGGCGAGCATGCCCGCGTTGACGATGCCCATGTCGAGTCCGGCGCGGATGGCGTGGTAAAGAAACACGGCGTGCATCGCTTCGCGCACGGGGTTGTTGCCGCGAAATGAGAACGAGATGTTGCTGATGCCGCCGGAGACGCGCGCGCCGGGAAGGTTCGCCTTGATCCAGCGGGTGGCTTCGATGAAGTCGATGGCGTAATTATTATGTTCCTCGATGCCGGTGGCGACGGTGAGGACGTTGGGATCGAAGATGATGTCTTCGACGGGAAAGCCGACTTCGTTGACCAATAGATTGTAAGCGCGTTGGCAGATTTCCTGGCGGCGCGGGAACGAGTCGGCCTGACCCTTTTCATCGAAGGCCATGATGACAACGGCAGCACCGTAGCGCCGCACGAGCTTGGCGCGTTCGCGAAAGGCAGCTTCACCTTCCTTGAGACTGAGCGAGTTGACGATGGGTTTGCCGGGAATGCAGCGGAGTCCGGCTTCGATAACGCTCCATTTGGAGCTGTCGACCATGATGGGGACGCGGGCGATTTCGAGTTCGGCGGCGATGAGGTTGAGAAAGCGGGTCATCGCTTTTTCACCATCGAGCATGCCTTCGTCGAAATTGATGTCGATGATGGCGGCGCCGCCTTCGACCTGCTGCCGGGCAATGGCCAGGCCTTCGTCGAGTTTACCTTCCAGGATGAGCTTGGCGAATTTCGGCGAGCCGGTGACGTTGGTGCGTTCACCGATCAGGGTGAAGGGGATTTCCGGGCGAAGGGTGAGGGGTTCGAGGCCAGCGTATTGAGAAGGGGAAATTTTTTTGACAGGATTAACAAGATTAATGGGATTGGAGGCAGACTGAACTGATCCTTCGACAAGCTCAGGATGACTGTTTTTTACCTTTCGAGGTGCCACATCACGTACGGCGTCGGCGATGCATTTGATGTGTTCGGGTGTGTTGCCGCAGCAGCCGCCGACGATGTTGAGCCAGCCTTGTTCGGCGAAGTTCCGCATGAGCGGGCCCATGTCTTCCGGCAGGAGGGGGAAGCCGGTGGGCGAGAGCGGGTCGGGCAATCCGGCATTGGGATAACAACTGAAGTAGCAGGTGGCGATGCGGGACAATTCCTCGACATAGGGGCGCATCTGGTCGGGACCGAGCGCGCAGTTGATGCCGACGCTGAGCGGCCTGGCGTGGGCCACGGAAATCCAGAACGCTTCCAGCGTTTGCGCATTGAGGGTGCGGCCCGAGTCGAAGATGGTGACCGAAATCTGGACCGGAATGCGACGGCCGATTTGTTCGAAGGCTTCTTCAACGGCGAAGAGGGCGGCCTTGGCGTTGAGCGTATCGAAGATGGTTTCGACCAGGAGCGTATCGGCACCGCCCTCCATCAGGCCGAGGGCCTGCTGGCGGTAGGCATCGACGAGCTCGACGTAGGTGACGCCGCGCGCGCCGGGATCGTTGGCATCGCGGGAGATGGAAGCCGAGCGGTTGGTGGGCCCCATCGACCCGGCAACAAAGCACTGGCGGTCCGGATTCGCGGCGACAAATTCATCGCGCACGCGGCAGGCGAGCCGGGCGGCTTCGACGTTGAGTTCCGTGACGATGTGCTCGAGGTCGTAGTCGGCCTGGGAGATGGTCTGGGCGTTGAAGGTGTCGGTCTCGATGATGTCGGCCCCGGCTTCGAGAAAATGATGATGCACGGAAGCGATGACATCAGGGCGGGTGAGGACGAGAAGATCGCCGTTGCCTTTGAGGTCCTTGGGATGGTCCTTGAAGCGTTCGCCCCGGAAGTCGGCTTCGGTGAGCTTGAATTGTTGCAGGGTGGTGCCCATGGCTCCGTCGATGATGACGATGCGCTTTTGCAGAAGTGCTTCGAGGGGATGGAGGATGGGAGGATTCATGGGGCGAAAAGGGAGGGTGTGACGGTGAAGGGGATCGTAGCGCAACTAGTTGCGCCGGAGCCAATCCTGATGTGGTAAATAACATATCAACGCATCTGGATGCGTCAATGGATTTGAATGTGATTTTGGTATAAAAAACCGCTGCAGGGAGACTGAGACTTTTTTCCCTCGTTCCCAAGTACAACTTGGGAACGAGGGAAAAGAACTGAACTGATCCTTCGACAAGCTCAGGATGACGGAATGCGAAAAAACCGCCGCAGGGAGACTGCGGTGGTTTTGAGGACGGGAAACGTTAGCGGCGCTGCTTATTGAGCAGTCAGTCCGCCGTCGACGAGGAGGTCGTGGCCGGTGACGAAGGAGGCGCCGGGTGAGCTGAGGTAAAGCACGGCGCTGGCGATTTCCTCGGGCTGGCCCGTGCGTCCCACCGGATGCAGATCGGCAAGGTGCTTGCGGTTGTCCGTTTGGGCCTCTTCGGTACCCACGAAACGTTCAAGCATGGGTGTTTCGATGGCGGCGGGTGAGACGGTGTTAACGCGGATGCCCTGCTTGGCGGTTTCAAGCGCGGCGACTTTGGTCAATCCATTCACGGCGTGCTTGGTGGCAACGTAGAGACCCATATTGGATAATCCGACGCTACCGGCAACCGAGGAGGTGTTGACGATGGAACCGCCGCCGCTTTTGAGCATGGCCGGAATTTCGTACTTCATGGAGAGGAAGACGCCTTTGACGTTGATGTCGAAGACGCGGCTATAATATTCGGTCGTGGCTTCGGTCAGGGGGCCAAGTGTGCCTTCGATTCCCGCGTTGTTGAAGGCGATGTCGAGCCGTCCGAAAGTATCGAGAACGGTTTGAACGAGCGCCTTGACTTGGGCTTCGTCGGAGACGTCGCTTTGGACGAAGAGACCCTTACCGCCAGCTTTTTCGACCAGAGCGAGGGTTTCAGCCCCCTCGGTTTTGCGGCGGCCGGAGATGACGACCTTGGCTCCTTCGCGGGCAAAGGCAACGGCGGTGGCGCGGCCAATACCGGTGGTTCCGCCCGTGATGAGGACGACTTTATTTTCGAATGTTTTAGGCATAATGATGGATGGTTGTGGGTTGAGTTTGCTGCGGAGTTAAAGCGTTATTCGATCCAGCGGGTGATGGGGACGAGAAAGGGCCCGGGGGTGAGAGGACTCCAGAGCAGACCGTTATCGGGTTGGGTGGAGGTAGCCCCTCTTTCTTTAAGTTTATGCTGAATACGGCGGATTTTGAGAAGATCCTTGTTCAGGGTGATGGGGCGAGTGGTTGTCTGGGGGATGGGGGCGATTTGACGGATCATGGTATTACCTTTCTGGAGTTTGTAAATTAAGTTGACCGGTTAGTATAGTTAAGGCGAAAAAAAGAGTTAGGTTGTGGCAGGTTGAACGTTTTTAAGGTTGAGCAGGCGAAGGACGCCATGCTTGAGGCGGTCGAGAGGCTTGAGGCTGTTCTCGATTTTGGCCTGCATCATGACTCCGGCCACGTGAAAGTAGACTTCCTGGGCCAGTTGATTGGTATCGCAGTTTTCGATCAGGCCATCGGCAACGAGATCGCGGGCGAGGGATTCGATATACTTAATCATGCGGGCGCTGACTTGCTCTGCTTTTTGGCGGATTTTCTCATCCTGGGTGCTTATCTCGCAACCCAATGAAGAGAAAGGACATCCGAGAATCTTGCCAAAGCTCGCGAGCTTCTTTTTCTGCCCTTCAACCACGAGCTCGCAGTATTTATCGATGCGATTAAGAGGTGAGAGCTGAGCGGAGAAGGCCTGATCCATCGCGGGCTGAATCGTGGTCTGCCAATTGTGTTCAAAGGCGGCAACGGCGAGATCGGATTTCGATTTGAAGGCGTAATAGAAGCTGCCTTTATTGACCCCGGCAGCGGTGCAAATGTCATCCACACTGACGGAGCCGTAGCTGCTCTGCCAAATGAGGTCAGAGGCAGTCTCGAGGAGCTTGGTCTTGGTATCGCTTTCGGGTCTCACAAGAGCAACTTAGTTGACTAGTTGGTATAGTGCAAGCATTTTTTTTAAAATATTTCTGGGGATAAATTCCCCCGTCGCTTGCGGGTGGTAAACGACATCCGCAGATGTGGTGCGCCGTCGAGCCGACGGCGGCTACCTTGAATGCCTCGCTGCTTGAGGCGCGCAGGCATCCGGGATTTCCACTCGTAAAGGGTGAAAATGAGGATAAGCTAGTCCCTTGATATGACGCGCGCCCGTCTGACGGTTTTGCTGACCGCCTTTATGTTGCTGACTGGCCTGTTGGGCTGGGAGGGCGGACATTCGGCGCCAAGTCCGGTCGTGGCAGAAAAGACCGACGAGAGTTATACCTACACGCTGCTTTTTGCGCGGGTGATGCAGATGATCCGGCAGGATTACGTGGACGGAAGCAAAGTAGGATACAAGGAGCTGACTTATGCGGCGCTGCGAGGGATGCTGTCGTCGCTTGATCCCCACAGCCAATTTCTCGATGAGGAAGGTTTCCAGGAGATGCAGCGGGAGACGAAGGGCGAATTCAGCGGCCTGGGCATTGTCGTCGGGGTGAAGGACGGGGCCATCGTGATTTTGTCGCCGATGGAGGGTTCGCCGGGTGACCGGGCGGGATTGATGCCGGGAGACAAAATTTTGAAGATCGATGGGAAGAACACGGGAAAGATGACGCTGATCGAGGCGAGCAAGATTTTGAAAGGCCGGGCGGGTGAGAAAGCGAGGCTGACCTTACTGCGGACGGTGGCGGGGGCGCCGGGTGGCGGAACGGTTTTTGAAGTGGATATGACGCGCGAGATGATCCGGATTTCCTCGGTGAAGGATGCGAGGCTGCTTCCGGCGGCTACGGCGGGGCAGGACAAGATCGGTTATGTGCGGATCGAGGAATTCGGTGAAAATACTTCGGATGAACTGGAGCGCGCTTTGGAAAATCTGGAACACCAGGGAATGCAGTCACTGGTGATCGATCTGCGGAATAATCCGGGCGGGTTGCTTGATGCGGCCGTCGATGTGGCGGGGAAGTTCCTGCCGCCGAATACGGTGGTGGTTTCGACCAAAGGCCGGACGCCCGATCAGGCGCAGGAATTTCGCGCCCGGGTGGAGCGGCAGCATTCCGATTATCCCATCGCGCTTTTGATCAACGGATACAGTGCGAGCGGAGCGGAGATCGTCGCGGGCGCGCTGAAGGATTTGAACCGGGCCATTCTGGTGGGCGAGACGACGTTCGGAAAAGGTTCGGTGCAGACGGTGCAGCCGTTGGGCGAGGGGGTGGGCCTGCGGTTGACGACGGCGAAGTATTATACGCCGAGCAAGAAGACGATTCACGAAGTGGGGATTTCACCCGATATCAGCGTGCCGATCAGCAACGCCGAGGAACGGCGCATTGTGCTGGCGGAATCGAAGCGGGGGCTTTCGTCGGATGAGCAGGCGGAGGTGGCGAAGATGGAGGACCGGCAACTGGAGCGTGCCGTGACTTCGCTGCGGAGCGTTCGCATTTACAACGAGAGGCAGGCCGCACTGAATACGGCACCGAAAACGACGGCGGCGGCGAATCAATCTGCCTCCAAACCGGCCGACGGTTCCACGACACCGGCAACGGCAAGGTAGCTAAACATTGCCTGCTTTTCGGACAGCCTCTAACCACAATTTTCTTTGCTTGGCTGGGAGACGCAGTAGCTTCGCCTTTCACTGTGAAGCGAAGAATCTTCATTTCAGATTATACCGGCCTATGTAACCGGCTGGAGTCGCTTCCGTTAAGTTTTGCCATTGAGGAGAAATTTGGTCATCAGGTGTGCCTGGACTGGCCGGAACTGGATGCGTTCACGATCGATGGAACCATTCGGAGGAAAGCGGGATTATTCGATCGCATCGGTAGGATCAAGGTACGGGATTGTGATCGGGAGCTTTTTGAGACGTTGGGAAAATATCGAACCATCATCCTGAGAGGAATGGACGGTCCCTCCGATTTGCTCGACCCGTGGTATCTCAAAAGCGCGCGACGACTGAGGCTCTTTCCCGAGCATGCCGAGACGATTCGCAAAACATTCGCCGGGTTTCAGGGACGCCCCGTGGTTGGGGTGCATATCCGGCGTGGTGATTTTATTTTGCCGGAAGTGGAAGACGAATACGACGCCGTCTGGACCCGGCACGCGGCGGTTCCGCTCTGGTGGTACGAGCATGTCATGACGGAGATGGTCAGGCATTGTCCGGAGGTTTGCTTTTTTCTTTCCTGCACGGGCAGCAGCGAGGAGTACCGGGGACTTCGGGAAAAATTCGAGGTGTTCGAGATGCCGGTGCTCTCCACCTACAATTACAAAGGGGCGGGCCATAGTTCGGTGCGGCATCCGGTGACGGACTTGTTTGCGCTGGCGAGTTGCTCGGTCATCATTGCCACGCCGAAATCGAGTTTTTCCCATTACGCGGCGCATGTGCTGGGTTCTCCCTCGACGGCCATTCTTCCGCCGCCGCGGACGAGCGTGAAATCTCCCGCTTACGGCTATGTCCAATTTTACGGACAACGTCTTCCGGCCTGGACGGCCGCTTCGCGAAAGGGCGTTGGTTTGATTTTGGTGGAGGATCAATCGAAGGTGCCAAAATCGACGTTGCCGGACACGGGTTGGATGTGAGCGGGCGTGCCAAGGGCGCTTCCCATTGGAATAAAACCGGCTTAGGTTGAAAGTCATGCGTGTTTTGGGCATTGAAACTTCCTGCGATGAAACCGCGGTCGCCTTGGTGGAGACGAATCCCCAGTCGACCGAGGTGTTGGCGCAGTTGATCAGCTCTCAGGTGGATTTGCATCGGCCTTTTGGGGGCGTCGTGCCCGAGGTGGCGACGCGCGAACATTTGCGCAATCTTCCGCTGATGGTGCCGCAGGTGATGAAGCGGGCGAATCTGCCGTTGTCAGCGGTGGATGCCATTGCGGCGACGGAGGGGCCGGGGCTGGCTTCATCATTGTTGATCGGCCATTCCTATGCGCGAGCCCTGGCGGCGGCGTTGTCCAAGCCGATGGTAGGAGTCAATCATCTCGAGGGGCATCTCTATTCGCCCTTTCTTGCCCATCGGCGCGCGGTGGAGTTTCCGTTTGTGGGGTTGATCGTCAGCGGCGGACATACGCTGTTGGTGCATGCTTTGGGCTGGGACCGGTACGTGCGGCTGGGTTCGACGGTGGATGACGCGGCGGGCGAAGCGTTCGACAAGGTGGCGAAGTTGATCGGGTTGCCCTATCCCGGCGGGCCGGAGATTGAGAAGATGGCGCTACAGGGGAATCCCGAAGCGTATGGGTTGCCGCGAAGTTTTCCGGAGCGGGACAATCTGAATTTCAGCTTCAGCGGTTTGAAAACAGCGGTCCGTTTTTTTTACGAAAAAAGTCCGCAGGCACGGTCAGACCCGGCGTGGAACTACGATTTGTGTGCTTCATTCCAAAAGGCGGTCATCGATGTGCTGGTGCGAAAATCGGTTCAGGCCGTGGCATTGGCCGGAGTGGATCGACTGACCGTTTCCGGCGGCGTGGCCTGTAACCAGGCTTTGCGAACCGACCTGGCTGCAGCCTGTCGTGAGGCGAAGATCGAGTTGATCGTGGCGGGGGCGGAATTTTGCACTGACAATGCCGCGATGATCGCGGGGACGGCGGGAGAGAAACTAGAGGCCGGAATCAAGCCTCACGTTGGTGACGACATCAATCCTCACTTGGATTTATTCACCCCCGAGCCAGGTGGGGATTTTGCCCGTGGCATGAGCGCGGCGATCAAAATCAAAAACCGGCAGAAGAAGGATCTCCTCCAAAAGGGCGGCATTGGTGTGCCGGGCGAAATCGAAGTCTGGTGAGTCGCTGTTTTCGGGGCCGGAGTTGAGGACGACGCCTGCGCAGATGAGTCCTGTGGCGCGGATGTTTTCAACGGTGAGCAGGGTGTGGTTGAGTGTGCCCAGTCCGGCACGGGCGACAACGACGACGGGCAGGGCGAGATCGCGGGCCCAGTCCCTTACTTCGTAGCCGGGAGCGAGGGGAACGCGCCATCCGCCAACGCCCTCGACCACAAAAAAGGGAAAGTGGTCGTGAATGGAAGCGATGGCCCGGTTATAGGTTGCGAAATCGATGGTGCGGTTTTCGGTGCGCGCAGCCACGAGCGGAGCGGCGGGTTCCCGAAAATGGAGGGGATTGATTTCATCGAGGGTGAGAATTTCGCCGGAGGCTTCGCGGAGAAGTTTTGCGTCTTCACGATCCCCGGTGGAAATCGGTTTGAGAGCGACGGCTTGATGTCCCTGCGCGCGCCAAGTGCGGACGAGCCAGCAGGTGAACCAGGTTTTACCAACGCCGGTGTCGGTGCCGGTGATGAAGAAGCTGGCCATGTTGTCTAGGGCGCGGCGGGTGAAGCCGACGGGTCTTTCCAAAAGACCACTGTTTTGTCGTCGCGGTAAACTTCCTTCCAGCCGGGCACCTGGGGAAGAAGCTGATTCAATACCATATAGGAGTCGAGCAGGGCGGAGTCGTAGTGGCCTTTTTCCAGTGTGTCGCGCCAACCGGAAATGCCTTTGGTCATGTCGACGAACGAGAAGACGGTGGCGTCTCCGTAAAAATCGCCACGATCGTCGAAGCTTACGCGGAAACCGGGGCGCATGTTCCACAGAAGGGGCCCCGCGTTCGAGGTGGTGTTGAGCGGGCGATGGAATCGGTCGGGATGCTCATGCATAAAGGCCATCAGTTTTGGCGTGATGTTCTTGCCCACTTCGATTCTTTGTCCGGTTGGCGTTCGGATAAACAGCAGGGTGAGAACGATGGCGGCCACGAATGCCAGCCACGCGTCGCCTCCCGCCAGGCGCTGGCGTTCCTGGAATTGCCGGAAGTAATCACGTGCGAAAGGCAGCCAGGTTCCGTGCAACAGCACGTCCAAGTCCCGCGCGACCGGTACCGCTGCTACTTCCACCAGCAGGAGGACATGGCGCTGGGCCTTGAGTCCCTGGTAGAGAAAGAAGAGAATGGGGAGGACCGTTTCCCAACGCCAAAGCGGAGCCCGTTTATAAGCCCGTGCGAGTAAGACGACGATCAGGATAAAGAGGACGGTGACGGCAGACAGGCTCGGAGCGGCAAAATTAGGCGGCAGGTACTCATCCCAGAGGGCAAAACTTTTATAGGTGGTGGCGAAAAGGAAGACCTGGCGATGCAGGGCCCAGCCCCAGGGATTCAAGGAGGTGGCCAGGGTGCAGAGTAGGGTCAGGCCCAGCCACGGTATCAACGGTGCTTCCTCGCCGTCGACTCGCCCAGTGACGCGGTCAAGCAGTCGTCCAAAAAGCGAACCGACAAGAAAAACCAAGGCTGCTGCCCAACCCGCGTGCAGATTTGCCCAAACCGCGAAAATCACGGGGAGGAACAGCCAATCGCGTCGGAGCGGTTGCGTGCGTCGGTGCCAGACTTCGATGACCAAGGCCATGAAGAGATAGGTAAAGAGGACGGGGCGGACTGACTGGTGGAGATGCAAGGTCAGGAAGGCCAGTCCGGTGTAGATCATGACCGTGGCCAGGGAGAAGCCCGAGTGGAGCAATGTCCGGTAAACGCCCAAAACGGTGGCGCCAAAAAGAGCGGAAAAAAAAGCGCAAACCAGGGCCAATCCTCCGGCGCGATAGAGTTCGCCCAGGGTCGTTTCAAAGGCCCATTCGTAATCGAGCCAGGGGGCTCCGGCTTTGGTGAAGCTGAGCGGATCGGTTCGGGGAATCTGGCCGGTTTCGATAATGACTTCCGCGGTGCGCAAATGTCGGCCCACGCCGGGGTCTTCGAACATCCGATCCGCGCGGTGAAAAGTCCAGAATTCGATGCCCAGGAAGAGGAAGAAGCCGAAGGTGGGCAGCCACCAGATTGGCCTTGGGATGGAATCAAGCATCGGGGAGACGGTAGGGCCTATTTTTCCCTTAGCCAAGATCGGGTTGCTTTACAGGCACGAGACTGTCGTTACTTGAAGGAGAGGTGCCCGAGGGGACATGCGGCTTCTCCGAAATAAGGAGAAGCCGCATTTTTTATTGATTTGCTGAACTGATGATTAACTGGGAATCAACCATCGTATAGATGGATCTTACCGCTGATCCCACGTTGAGCAAAACACTGATGGCGACGATGGAAATAACCGCGATTATCAGGGCGTATTCCACCAGAGTTTGTCCGCGGCAATAAGGTCGTCGTAATCGGACGTTCGCTCGGCCTACGGAAAGAAAAACCTGCCTTTTGACGTTGATCATATCTCACACCTCCTTTCCTGGTAGAACCCGAAAGGCATGGTTTAACCGGCTTGAGGCCGGCTTTCCCTCCTCGACACATCGAGACGGTCGAGGTTTTTATGTGATCGCAACCACGGAGACGTGGGAACCACCATGCGGTTTCTGGATTCTGTCTGAAAGTCATACAGTTCAAAGCCTTTCCCAACATATGCAGTTTAGGCAGTACACGAGAGGCAAGAGCGAATCCGATCAAAATTTAAGACCGTAAACAGATTCATGCAATAAACATGCCATACACGGAAAAGTTCAACAACAAAGCGCAATGCAGAGATGATAATACCACAGCCTAAACACGTTAAGGATTTTGGAAAGTTTCTTCATTAAGCTTACAGAACCTGTCGGGCAGGCAAAGACTACCTATTTTCAGACACGGTTTAACCAACGTACTCGAAATTTCACGGGCAATAGGCTACGGTTGAATCTTATGCCTTCTGTCTTCATTAAAACCTATGGCTGTCAGATGAATGTGCGCGACTCCGAACAGGTTGCCCGTGATCTGGCTGGTCGGGGTTATGACTTGGTGGAGCGTGAAGATCAGGCCGACATTGTTCTGCTCAATACCTGCTCGGTGCGCGATATGGCGGAACAAAAGGCGATTGGGAAAATGCAGACCCTGGGCGGTCGTAAAAAGCATGGTCAGCATCAGGTCATCGGATTTTTGGGATGCATGGCCCAGAGCCGGGGCGCCTCCCTTCTCGATGAGTTACCCGAGGTTGATCTCGTCATCGGAACACAAAAGTTTCACGAGACGGGGCGTTACGTGGACAATCTTTTCCGGCAGCGGCAGGAAGCCCCTGGGACGAAGCCTGCCCGCATTGTCGATGTCGCAGAGGAGAACGGCTCGCAGAATACGATTCGGGATCATATGCTGGCTCTGCGTCAGGTTACGGCTTTCGTGTCCATCATGCAGGGCTGTAACATGCATTGCACTTTCTGCATCGTCCCCAGTACGCGCGGTGCGGAAAGGTCCCGACTCATCGCGGAAATCGTGAGCGAGGTTGAGGGGCTTGTCGGGCAGGGCGTCAAGGAAGTCACTTTACTTGGGCAGATCGTTAATCTTTACGGTCGGCATGAATTTTCGGCGTTGGAGGGGCGCTCTCCCTTTGCGCAACTTCTCCACGCCGTTTGCGCGGTTCCCGGATTGCAACGCGTTCGCTTTACGTCACCGCATCCCATCGGCTTCAAGGACGATCTGGTTGCCTGCTTCCGCGAACTGCCCAATCTTTGCGAGCACGTTCACCTGCCGCTTCAATCCGGAAGTGACCGTATGCTCAAGGCGATGCATCGCGCTTACACTCGCGCCGGGTATTTGCGCCTGATTGAAAAACTTCGCACCGCCCAGCCACGTCTCGCTTTTACCACGGACGTTATCGTGGGGTTTCCCGGCGAGACGGACGACGATTTCCGGCAGACCTGCGATCTCGTGCGCGAAGTCGCCTTCGATAACGCCTTCGTCTTTCGCTATTCACCGCGCCGTGACACTCCGGCAGCGACAATGGAGGGGCAGCTGCCCGAGGAAGTGAAGATGGAGCGTAACCAGATTCTCCTGGGTATTCTCGATGAAATTGCCGCAACTCGGGTAAAGGATTTACTTGGTCGTGAGGATGAAATCCTGGTTGAAGGTGAAAGCCGGACCAATCCGAATCGTTTTCAGGGGCGCACGCGCACGAATCGTCTTGTCCTCATCGACGCAAACGAGCGCTGGCGTGGGGAGATTCTACCTGTGCGTTTGACTGAATCGACCGGGTTTACTTATTACGCGGAGCCGGTGCTGAGGTAGCGATTATCTAAAAAGGGGAGTAACCACTTTTTTGAGGCTATATTCAAGGATACTTAAAATATAAATGTTGACGTTTCTATTCATTATTACACGATGAATGGCTAGCTGATCCAGAAGTCTTCCTGCCTGTATTACCTATAGGTTACTTTCTACCCCTTATGCGCGCCATGCATGTCAAACTCGTCGCGCTTGCACTTTTTACCTTACTTGCCCCAGTCCCTTGCTGGGCAGGTGGATGGTATGTGGGCAATACCAATTCCAATGAATGGATTAAGTATAATCAGGTTTATTTGACTAATGGAACTTATCGTTTCGTAGCGCGGGTAGCCTCGCCGGTAAATGGGGCGACGGTCCACATGGAAGTCGATGGTATTGCCGTGCAATCAAACGTGTCGGTGCCGAATACGGGGCGGGCCGATTCATTTACCAATATTTATCTCGGTTCCAAGGCGGTTTCCCAAGGTAATCATGATCTCAAGGTGGTGTTTGAAACGGGGAACGTTTCGCTCGATTGGTTCATGTTGAGCAAGGACAGTGATACGTTCAATGGCGTTAAGGCGTCGGATATAACGATGGTACGGCCCAGCACGAGCGGGATGCTGATCGCGCCGGTTTTCGGTTTTGAGCACAAGACGGTAAACCCGGGGGTTGGATCATCGCTGTGCAGCGTGCCGGGAAACGATATAAATGGCCATCCCTATACAGATGCCCAGTTGTCGGCTTGGTATGCGGTGCCGATGTATCGGGACTATGATCGTCGGACCGATCGTTATTGGGACATTGCCGTCGATGACCTACTGGCGTCGCGGGCGCAGGTACCTCTTTTCCATTGCCGTGCGACGACAGATTTCACGCATAACCTGCAGGATCGTGATTATCAGGAAGGCGCTGGGGCTTACGAGGGGCGCTGGCTGGGCAAGCTTGCGGCGGCGATAGGGCGCAATCCTCAGGCGGCAAGCGCTCTGAAGATAGGCATGTTTTGGGAAAGCGGGGGTCTGGCGGACGGATTCAAGACGACCTATGGCTACTACCCTAGTTGGGGTGATCCCAATCTGGTGACTTACGCGATGCAGTACTGGCTGGGCCCATGGTTCGATAATGTCCCCTCTTCGATGCTTTATCAGCCGGTGGCTTCACGACCGATCATCAGTTTTTTTTCAAATCGTCCGACCGATACAGTGAGCGATGGAAGGATGGGGGATTTTATCGCGGGCATTCGCGCCAAGCTCGAGGAGAAGTATGGCTATAATCCGTTCTTTATCCTGCCGGTGGGAGGAGACGTGGACAGCACCGCGCTGACACAGGCGTGGGGGCAGGCTCCCTGGCTTAGTTGGGACGGACCGCTTCTAACAACCAATTCGTTTGCGACGTTTCCGTGGGACACAACGAGTTGCGGGAGCCGGCGTCGCATCGATACGGTGTGGTTAAACGACTGGAATCCGGCGACCAATACCGGCTCGCCAAACGCAGGGGACGCTAACGGGCACGATTCGTTCCAGTCACACCTAGACAGCAACGGCAACTCGGAGCTGCTGACGACGTTGAGCCAGGCTCTGGCGGCGGGCGCCAAGCTGGTGCAGGAGGAAGGTTTCACCAATATTTCGGAGGGCAACGGCATTTTCCACAGTTATAATCCGGCCTGGCAATATCCCAACCAGCACTTGGCGGCGATGCGCCAGTATGCGGACCCCGCCACCCAAACGTTGATGTTCGAGGCGGAAGGATGCGATGCGTATAGCAAGACGACTTCGGCCATCAATACCGGTGGTTCCTATCGTTGGGAATGGTATGGTGGAAGCAACACGCTGGATGTCTATCGGCCGTTGCATAACTTGCAGGGATGGGGTTCGAAAAGCGCGGGGCCGGGCAATCTGGTCCAGATCTCGGCGGGATTTTTTGACGTCTGGGCGCTGGCCTCTAACGGAACGGTGTGGGCCGAACATATCGCGGGCGCCCCCGATTCGTGGCAGCTGGTTTCGGCACCAACGCTCACGTCAATTTCGGTAGGCAAGGGCTACGTGTGGGGCCTTAACGGAACAACCGTCTACTCCACATCCATTCCCTATGGATGGTCGTTCAATGCTAACAACGGCTGGACGCAGCGAAGCGGCAGCATGACGCAGATTTCGGTGGGTGAAACGGCGGTTTGGGGAGTCAATGCCAGCGGCCAAGTCTACACCAGACCGCTGGATGGCAGCGGAAGCTGGACCCAGGTGGCGGGAACGATGGACAAGGTTTTTGCGGGCGACAACTTCATCTGGGGCATCCGTGGAAGCACCATCTCCTATAGCCCGACCTCGTCGATCTCCTGGACGGCGGTTAATAATCCCAACAATATCACGCAGCTTGAGGTCGGTTCTGAAGAAGTCTGGGGAGTCAATGCCGGTGGGCAGATTTATCGCCGGAGCGTCTCGGGTATCGGCGATTGGGATGCCGTGAGTAATCCGGGAGTGAATCTTACCAGTATTACGGTGGGTGAAAACTATGTTTGGGGACTGGCAGGCAATACGCCGTACACCCAGAAGCTCGAAGGTTTTGCTGGAAGTGTGGCGGGAACTCCTATGGGACTGACAGCGAGGGTGGCTCCGGGACAGACCACTCTCTCGTGGACGTCCTCCACAGCGGCGACGGGTTACAATATCAAACGCAGCACGACCAGCGGTGGGCCTTATACCACGATTGACGGCACGAGTGCGGCCACGACGAGCTATACCGATACGGGCTTGTCCAATGGGACCACTTACTACTATGTGGTATCGGCGGTAAGCTCCGCCGGGGAGACCGCCAATTCGGCAGAAGTCAGCGCCACTCAGCAGTCGGCGACGCCGGCAGCGCCAAGCAACCTGACGGCTAGCGCCGGTTCCGGCGGCCAGATCAATCTGACCTGGACGGATAATGCCACCAACGAAAACGGATTTCAAATCGAGCGCCAAACCGGTGTGGGCGGGACTTTTGTCGAAATTGCAGCCGTTCCGGGTGGCGTAACAACCTTCAGTGATACCACGACTAGCGGAGGGCCTGATTATTATTACCGTGTCCGCGCCTACAATATGGCTGGAACGTCGGGTTATACGAATATGGTTCTCTATTCAACCTCGGCCAATCTGCTGAACCGGACGGGCTGGGTAATGAGCGCCTCGGTGAGCAGCGGCGGCTCTCCCTCCAATACGATCGATGGCGATCTGACCACGCGGTGGGGAACGGGCACCTCCCAGGTTCCCGGTCAGTGGTTCCAGGTCGATATGGGGTCGAGCCAAACCGTTTATCAGATTAATCTGGCCGCACCTAATTCAAATGGCGATTATCCGGCCGGTTATCAGGTCAATGTATCCAATGACGGGACTAATTGGGGCAGCCCGGTAGCCACCGGAACGGGGACACAAGGGGTGGCGGTCATGTCGATCCCGTTTTCCGCCCAGACGGCGCGCTATATCCGCGTAACGCAGACCGGGAACAGGGGTGGCTGGTGGAGCATCGATGAATTCAATGTTTATGGAGTTCCTTCCGGGGTTCCTTCTATGGTGCAATTGAGCCGTACGGGCTGGGTGGCCAGTGCCTCCTCGACGGAGAATGGCGGTTCGCCGTCCAAGGTGCTCGATGGTAGCTTGACCACGCGCTGGTCAACGGGTGCCAGCCAAACCAACGGCCAATGGTTCCAGATCGACATGGGTTCCAATCAAATCTTTTCCCAAATCGTCCTGGCTGCGCCTAATTCGATTAATGATTATCCGGCGGGTTATCAGGTCAATGTTTCCACCAATGGGACTAGTTGGGGCAGCCCAGTGGCCAGCGGAACAAGCACTCAAGGAGTGGCGTCGATGACCATTACGTTCTCCGCCCAGACGGCGCGCTATATTCGCATCACGCAAACCACTACCGGCGTTACCGGCAATTGGTGGAGTATTGACGAATTCAATGTTTATGCAGCAGCCATTCCGGCCACGCCAAACGGGTTGACCTCCGGGCCAGGGGCAAGCGCGGGCCAGGTCGCCCTGAGCTGGATCGGTTCCACCGGAGTGCAAAGCTACACCATCCAGCGCAGCACCACCTCGGGCTCCGGTTACGCGATCATCGCCACGGTCAACGCCCCAGCCACCAGTTATACCGACAGCGATCCGGCCCTGGTTGCCGGTCAAACCTATTATTATGAGGTCGTTGCCACCAACTCTAATGGTAGTTCACTCTATAGCGCGCCGGTCTGGGCCGCGCCTTATGCGGCATCATCCAATGCGGCATCACCCTATGCGAATACCTTCTGCAATCCAGTCAACGTCAATTACAACCTCTGGACCGATAATCCCGGGGTTGGCCCTTGTCGTCGGGAAGGATCCGATCCGACCATGGTTGTGTTTAATAACGAGTACTATCTTTTTGCTTCGCATTCGGGAGGATACTGGTGGTCGACCGACATGCTGAACTGGAATTTTGTGACTCCCGTCGGAACCGCGCTTAACATAGATGCTTTTGCTCCGACGGTGACAGTGTGGAACAATGTCATGTACTACACGGCATGGGGTTCCAATATGTGCAGTTCGACCAATCCCAAATCGGGAGTATGGACTTCGATACGCAATGAGCCGGGTCAGGTTGATCCGACTCTGTTCCGGGATGACGACGGCAAATGGTATTGCTATTCCGCGACGGGGCAGAACCTGCTCGTGCAACAACTCAATCCGAACAATAATTTTGCAACCCTCTCCGAGACCGATTCGCTCTTGGGCCCGAATACGGGTTGGTCGAACATGCAGACTCGTGGGTATGAAGTGGGAGGGGACAATAATGAGCAGACTTCCACTACCCAGACCGCCATTGAAGCCACCGGGATGACAAAATATAACGGCAAGTATTACCTGCAATATTCTACACCGGGTACGCAGTATCGGACTTATTGCGATGCTGTCTATGTGGGGGCGAATCCAACCGGTCCGTTTACCTTATGTCCATACGCTCCGTTTTGCTTTAAACCGGGGGGATTTGTCACCGGAGTGGGTAGCAGCACCACGTTTACCGATCTCTTTGGCAAATACTGGCACGTGACCACAGTGAGTGTTAAAGACTTTGATCGAAGAGTGGCCATTTTCCCGGCCGGTTTTGACTCGGCTGGTCAGTACTCCGTTAATACCTACATGGGGGATTACCCCCAATATATACCGGGAAAAGCTCCGGCAGGCGCCACAAACAATCTGGTCAGCGGTGCGAATGTTTTATCCTATGGGAAAGCGGTCTCGGCTTCTTCGACGCTTTCCGGCTTCCCGGCAAGCAATGCCGTGGACGAAAATATCAGAACATGGTGGAGCGCGACAACAGCCAACCCAGGGGAATGGCTGCTTGTTGATCTGGGCAGCGCATGTTCCGTAGGCGCGATCCAAACCAATTTTGCGGAACAAAATCTCACCTACACGGGTGGACGCGGTCCGGCGTGGACGATTCAATACAAGATAGAAGGCAGTCTTGACGGGAACACATGGACGACGCTGATTGATAAATCGGCCAATACCACGGATGTGCCGCACGACTATGTGCCGTTACCTTCGATGGTCACAACGCGCTACATCCGGATAACCAATGAAGGCCCGATGCCCGGAGGCGGGTTGTTCGCGATTCGCGACTTGCGAGTCTTTGGCAGTGCACCTGGCAATCCGCCGCCGCAGGTCAGTTCCTTTAGCGTCAACCTCAACCCGGCGGACTCTCGGACTGCAGTGGCAGTATGGAACGCGGTATCGGGCGCGGATGGGTATATCATTCGCTATGGCATTGATCCCAACAAACTCAATAACAACTATCAGATTTTGGGCGGGAACGTCACAAGCTACTCCATTAAAAGCTTGATCGTGGGCGTGAACTATTATTTCACGATCGATGCGTATAATGGGTCCGGCGTGACAAGCGGAACCTCGGTGCAACAGGCTGGAAACGTGGTGGCGCTAAATCGTACGGGCTGGGTGATGAGCGCCTCGGTGAGCTCCAGTGGCAATCCGCCCTCCAATACAATCGACGGCAATCTGACCACGCGGTGGGGAACGGGCACCGCCCAGGTCCCTGGTCAGTGGTTCCAAGTCGACATGGGTTCCAGTCAAACCTTTTCCCAGATCGTCCTGGCGGCGCCTAATTCGAATGGTGATTATCCGGCGGGTTATCAGGTCAATGTATCCAACGATGGGACTAATTGGGGCAGCCCGGTAGCCACCGGGACAAGCACTCAAGGAGTGACGTCGATGGCGATAGCATTCCCCACTCAGACGGCGCGCTACATCCGCATCACGCAAACCGGTTCCACTACGGGTAATTGGTGGAGCATCGATGAATTTAATGTTTATGGGCCGATGCTGCAATTGAGCCGTACGGGCTGGATAGCCAGTGCTTCCTCGACGGAGAATGGCGGTTTGCCGGCCAATGTACTCGATGGTAGCCTGACCACACGCTGGTCGACTGGAGCCAACCAGACCAACGGCCAGTGGTTCCAGATCGACATGGGTTCCAATCAAAGCGTTTCCCAGATCGTTCTGGCCGCGCCTAATTCGAACAACGATTATCCAGTCGGTTATCAGGTCAACGTATCTACCGATGGCATCAGCTGGGGTAACCCGGTGGCCGCCGGAACAGGGATCCAAGGAGTGCCGTCGATGGCTATTTCGTTCTCCGCCCAGACGGCGCGCTACATCCGTATCACGCAAACCGGTTCTACTACAGGCAATTGGTGGAGTATCGATGATTTCAATGTTTACGGAACAGTCATCCCGGCCACACCGATTGGGTTGATCGCCGGGCCAGGGGCAAGCGCGGGCCAAATCGCCCTAAGCTGGACGGCCTCCTCGGGTGCAACGAGCTACACTCTCCTGCGCAGCACCATCTCGGGCTCGGGCTACTCTAGCCTTGCCACAATCAACGCACCAACTGTCAGTTATACCGACAGTGATCCGGCCCTGGTTGCCGGTCAAACCTACTATTACGAGGTCGATGCCACCAACTCTAATGGCAGTTCAGCCTATAGTGCGCCGGTCTCGTCCACGCCTTATGTCCCGCCCAACATCGTCGGTTGGCGCTACACCTACTTCGGTCAGGCCGGGTTGAATCCTACCATGGCCAACGGTGCCGCTGACATGGCCAACCCCGCCCAGGATGGTCTGGTTAATCTTCTCAAGTATGCCCTGGGGATTAATCCCCAGGTTAGTTATGCCAATTACGGATCCACCGCTATGCCGGTTATTCAAACTCAATCTTTCAGCGGCGTCCCTTATCTCACTCTCACGTTTACCGGAACAGCCACCGACGTTACCTACACCGTCCAGGCTACCAACAGCCTCACCTCAACCTGGTCCACCATTTACACGTCCAGTGGTTCCACTGCCCCGGGAACCGTTACGGTTCAGGATTCCCAACCGATCAGTTCCTCCCCGAAGCGTTTTATGCGTCTCCAGGTTTCAAGGCCCTGATTTTTATCCTCGTACCTCTGTGATCAGGGGATTCCGGACAAATTGACGGAGACGGCCTTGTCACGGTCGGCGATTGGCAGGCGATAGACGCAGCACACGACGCAAGGTGTGAACAGTTCCCCCGGTCAACTCCGCCATATCAACCTGGCAAACGGAAATTCAAAGAGGAGTCACTCCAGGGTATACGACAAATCTTCCGTGCTTTTGGCAAGGTTGCACTCCATCAGCTGAGTTATACCCGCATATTGGCAGGGGCGAAGATCACGGAACCAGAAAGGGGTTCAAGCCCTTCATCAAGTTGCTTGAGTCGGTTCGTTACTGCCGGTCGGGGGAGGAGAAAAGAAATTCACGTATTCTCCCTCCGTGCGTGCAGTTGGCTGATTAGGCTAGCAGGTCGTTCCCATCAAGCAGCAGCCGCCGATAAATCGTTTTGAGCGGCAATGGAAGTCCATTGTAGAACGGACCGAATTCGCCGTAAGTGTGGGTGACTTCATCGAAGCGCATTTCGTAGACGATGGCTTTGATGTCATAGGGGTCGTGGGCGAAAAGAGTGACGCCCCATTCCCAGTCATCGAGGCCGGTGGAACCGGTGACGAGTTGCCGGACGCGTCCGGCATAGGTGCGGCCCACGCGCATGTGGCCGCCCATTAGTTCGCGCCGTTTTTCATGATCGAGCGCGTACCAGTTTTGGCCCGGTTCACGGCGCTTGCTCATCGGGTAAAAACAAAAATATTCCCACTCGGGGAGAACCGGGTAGAGCCGGTCATGGGTGTAGTGGTTGATCCGTTCGCGAAAGACGATGAGCTTGGCCTCGGATTCGGCGCTGCCTTGCTTGATGCCTTCTTTTTCCTCGAGTTCACGGGCGTAACTTTCCTCCTTCTGCGTGTACTCCGATTTTTCGGTCATCGAGAGATAGGTGAATTCGGGCACGAGGACATCCGGGCCGAGCGACGCGGTGAGTTTTTTTTCCAGCGCATTCAGATCGTGCAGATTGGGCGTCAGGATCATGAAACCGATGTCGGCCCGGGCGAACATGGATAGCGTGACGACCTGGGTCTGGGCTTTCTGGCGTGTCTCGCCGACAAGTTTTTCCAAATGATCGAGCGCGGCTACACGATCTTTTTCGGAGCGCGCACGCCAGGCGGTCAAGTCAACACGGTAAAAGAGATGAAGGGCACCGAGGCCTTCCCGGGGCTGAAGAGAGGAGGCTGGAGTTTCTTGAGAGGCGGTTTCCGTAGTCACGGCTTCAACATAGGGAAAATTTGATCGGGTGAAACTCGGAATTCACGGTAAAGATAGAAGGTCATGTCACCGCTGAAGGAGATCATTCGCGCTGAAATTCTTGAGCTGGGTTCCATCCGATTCGATCGGTTCATGGACCTGGCACTGAATCATCCTCTTTACGGTTACTATTCGCGCGAGTTGGAAAAGCCTCGAACGGGGCGAGAAGGAGATTTCTTCACCAGCGTGAGCGTGGGGCCCATGTTCGGGCGGTTGCTGGCCCGGCAGTTTTTCCAGATGTGGCAGGTGCTGGGAAATCCTTCACCGTTTTGGATGATCGAGCAGGGCGCTCATGACGGACAACTGGCCTGCGATATTTTGCATTGGTGTCGGAAGGAGACGCCGGAATTTTTCGAGACGATTCGTTATGCTGTGATTGAGCCTTCCGCTTCGATGCGAGATCTCCAGCAAAAGCGGATCGAAGAGGAGGGCTTTTCCCAGCAGGTCGCCTGGTTTCAGAAGATCGATTCCTTGAGCGCTGAACAGCCAATGGGCGTTTTCTTTTCCAACGAACTGGTTGATGCACTGCCGGTGCGAGTCATTACCCGCAAGAAGGAAGAATGGCGAGAGCTTCGGGTTGCGTTGGGTAAGGAGGATGCTTTGGGCTGGGTGGATTGTCCCATTAACGATCAGGAATTGGCGGATGCCATTCAGTCCTTGCCGCTGTCAGCAATCGAGGGTTACACGACGGAGATTAACTTGAGCGCGTGTAATTGGATGGGGCAGGTGGGTCGAGCGATGAAGCGAGGTTATGTTCTGACCATCGATTATGGGTTTCCGGCTTCGATTTATTATGCTGATTTTCGAGTTGGCGGAACTTTGACAGCTTATCTCGAGCATCGGCGGTCGGATGAAATTTTGGTCGGGCCGGGAAGCCGCGACATCACGGCACATGTTGATTTTACGGCATTGGCCAAGGCGGGAGAAAAGGCGGGGCTGACCACGCTCGGCTTTGTCGATCAGCAACGATTTTTCATGGGCGTGGCGCATGATGAGCTTAGCGAGGTGGAAGGGCCGCGGGTGGGGCTGGTGGAAAATCTACGCGCCTGGAACACGTTGACTCATCCCGAATATCTTGGGACACGCTTCCAAATATTGCTGCAAGCGAAGAATGTGGAAGCCTCCGTGGAGGGTCTTCGTTTTGCACGACCAGGTGGTCTTTAGGTAGCCGTCGCACTCCTGCGCCGTCTACCAATTCATTCTCGGCAAGATTAGATGATTGATGGCGGAGGCTTTACTGCTGTCCTCAGGACTTCTAATTTGCGGGATGAATCGCCGCTTGCCCGTCACGCTGATCGGAGGTTTTCTCGGCGCGGGAAAGACTTCGTTGTTGCATCATATCATCAGCGAGCATCGTGGGGGGAATCTCGCTGTGCTGGTGGAAAATCCCGGCGCGCTCAATCTCGATGCGAAAGCCTTGCGCGGCCTTTGTGGGGTCATGCGTCGTTTGTCCGATACCGTCCTCGAAATTCCCGCTGGCGATGAAGCGACGCAGGTTGAGTGGATCGCTGCTCAGCTCAAGGAATTTTCCCAGACGGGGCGCTTCGAGCGGGTTTTGATCGAGGTCGGAGGTAGTTCAAATCCGGCTTGGCTGGCCCGGCACTTCGGTCTTTTGCCCGGCCAATCGGAAAAATTGACGCCATGGGCCGAATTGCATCAGATCGTTTGCGTGGTCGATGCACTCGATTTTTTTCGCACGATGGTGGTTCCTGCCCGAACCGGTTCAGCAGTTGGACTGCTTGATTTCCTGCGGGCGCAAATTGAGGGGGCAAGCCTGCTGGTCTTAAATAAGTGCGATCTGGTTGCGGATTCGGAGCGCATGGCTTGTGGGGATCTATTGCATCAAATGAATTCGGAGGCACAGATAAACGAAACTGTCTACGGAGAAATCCCGGCGGAAATCTGGTCGCGACCCGGCACCTTGCAGGAACTCGGACTGGCGATGGAACGCCGTCAGCTGTCGCAAAAGACAGGCAACACGACACCGTCATTAACGAATACACTTTATCGAGCCTATCGGCCTTTTCATCCCCAACGTTTTTGGGATTGGTTTAATGCGGATCACCCCGGCCTGTTGCGGGTGAAGGGACTCGTTTGGCTGGCGACGCGCAATCTCCTGGTTGGAGGCGTTTCGCGTACCCATTGGCAAAACTCCTGCGGTGGCGCGGGCATTTGGTGGGCGGCGTTGCCGCGCGAGGAGTGGCCGCAGGAACCTGAGGCTTTGCGGCGGTTGCAGGAAAACTGGCGTGAGCCTTATGGTGATCGGCGTCAGGAATTAGTGTTGATCGGTGGCGCGATGCAACTTGCCATCATCACGCGCCAATTGGAGGCCTGTCTTTTGAGTGCGGAAGAATACGCACGGCCGGTTGAGGAGTGGAAAATTCTTCCTGATCCTTTCCCGGCTTGGGATTTAGGCGAAGATTAATTTTTTTGGTCCAGGGTAGTCGTCGCACAGTTGCGGGACGGTCCGGCGCAGAGCCTGCGCCGGCTACCATGAATGCCTGATGACGTGCAATTTTGCTGCATGTCGGGCCGGGGATAGGTAGCTTTTTCGCTTGTGAATAGCAGCAGTAGAATGATCCATGTCGGTATTTTTTTGGCAGGCTTTTCCCTGGCTGGAACCGCTGTTCTTTGGGCGCAGGATACCTCAGTTCCAACGACGGCACCGGCGCCGCTTTCGCCGGTTATCTGGACGGAGAATCCGGACGTGGTGCAGCGCTTTTCCATCAATGCCGAGGCGGTGCGGCAAATGGTCGATAAATCGGTTCTCAAGCTGACGAGCGCGCGGGATCTCGGTACGGCCTGGACGCGCCTGGGCATTACCCCGAGCGATGTGGTTGGCATCAAGATCACGACGATGGGAGGACCGTTGCTCTCGACGCACCGCCCCATTGTCCAGGCGATTTGCGATGGGTTGCAGGCGGCGGGAGTTTCCCCCGACCACATCATTGTCTGGGATAAGGACGGGGATGACATGCGTCGTGCCGGGTATACACCGATGTCGGCTGGCGAGGGGCATGTTGGTATTTCAGCGATTTTTCCGGGCACCGGTTACGATCCCAGTACGATTTATAAAAATGAAATTGTCGGGACGCTGATCTGGGGTGACTACGAATTTATTCGTCGCGATACGAACGATGATCTTTTCGATGCCGCGCGCAAGGCCGTCAATGACGACAAGACTTATGGCAATCCGGGTGGAGGCGGAGATAGCACGCTGACGACCGGTTCCTCCATTCCGCAGACGAGTAATAATTCTTATTTCGCCTGGCTGGTCACGCACACCTGCACCAAGATCATCAATGTTCCGGTTTTGACCGATAATTCCTACACCGGCATCAGCGGTTGTCTCAGTAGTCTGGCTCTGGGTTGCGTGGACAATAATCGGCGTTTTCAGGGCGATCCGACGTACGGCGATCCGGCCATTTGCGAAATTTTGGAGAAAGATTTTATCCGACGCAAAGTGGTTATCCATATTCTCGATGCGCTGGTCTCGGAATACGCGGGCGGGCCGCGTTTCAATCCGCAATTCACCCAGTCGATCGGGGCGATCTATGTCAGCCGCGATCCGGTGGCGGTTGATTCGTTGGTGCTGCCCCGAATCGAGGCTTGGCGCAAACAGGGTCGGATCGATTCGATTGGCAAAACCGCCAGTCACGTGCATAGCGCCGCCGTGTCTAATTTGGGAACGGATGACCGGAGTCGCATTCAACTTATTCGCCTGCCATGAAAAATCCGACTCCCGATGCGCAAGCCATGGATCGGCTGCTTGATTTGATGGCGCGGCTGCGAGCGCCCGATGGTTGTCCGTGGGACCGCGAGCAGACCCCGACCACGCTTAAGCCCCAGCTTTTGGAGGAGTGCTACGAAGTGCTGGAGGCCATCGATGGCGGTTCCGCCGCACACCTGGTTGAAGAGCTGGGCGATCTCCTGCTGCACATTGTTTTTCAGGCGCAAATCGCGAGAGAGACGGGACAGTTCACCTTTGCCGATGTGGCCACGGGAATCGCGGAGAAATTGGTCCGGCGTCATCCGCATGTTTTTGGGGATGAAAAAGTGACCGATGCGGCCGGGACGATTGCGCTTTGGCATCGGTTGAAAAAAACGGAAAAACCGGAGCGGGAAAGTGCGCTCGATGGTGTTCCTCGTGTCCTCCCCGCTCTGATGCGCGCGGAGGCCCTGCAAAAAAAGGCGCGGAACGTCGGTTTCGATTGGCCGGATGTCCGAGGGGCACTGGAGAAAGTCCGCGAGGAATGTGCCGAAGTTACGGCGGAGATTGAATCCGAGGCAGCTTTTGTCGCCGCCAACGAATCGAAACTTTCAGCCACCCCGGAAATGGCGGAGGAGCTCGGCGATCTGCTTTTTTCCATCGTCAACCTGAGCCGCCACCTCAAGCTGGATGCGGAGGAACTGCTCACCGGAGCCAATGATAAATTTGCCCGCCGTTTTCGTGCCGTCGAAGAGCGAATCAAGGCGAAGGGCAAGGCCATGAGCGAGTGTACCCTGGAAGAGCTCGATGCGGTGTGGGATGAAGTGAAGGCTGGTTAGAGGGCAGAGTTGCAATAGAGCCTGTACGGGAGTTGGTCGACTATCTTTTTGGTTAGGTCGTTTTCTTATTTCATTTCTTTAATTCAATTCAATCTTTTCATGGCCGATACACCAGGTAACCCTACTTCATCCCATGTTGTACTTAGCGGATATTGTTTTGCCGATTGCTTCGCCGCCGATTCATCGCGGTGCGGTTCGGGTGGAAGGCTCCCAAATTATTGCGGTTGGCCTCGCCTCTGATCTTACTCCACAACCTGGCGAGGAGGTTGTTAATCTAGGCGCCAGCACGCTGCTGCCGGGATTGATCAACGCCCACTGCCATCTCGACTATACGAAGTTTCGGGGGGCCATCGCGCCGAAGCACAGCTTTACGGAGTGGATCAAGCAGATCAATGGTTTGAGGCGTTCCTTCACCTCGGAGGACTACATTGAAGCCATTGCCGAAGGATTCCAGATGCTGGCACAGAGCGGGGTCACGACAGTTGCCAACATTGAGGCTTTCCCTGAGTTGCTACCGCAATTGCCTGTCCCACCGTTGCGGACGTGGTGGTTTTTAGAGTTAATCGATGTGCGCACCCGTCTCAATGAGGACGAAACACTTATGGGTGCTCTTAGCTTTTTTGAAAAACATCCTGAATGGCTCGGCGGTTTTGGACTTTCTCCTCATGCGCCTTACACCGCTTCCGTCGATCTTTACCGTCTGGCTCGAATTTGTGGTGAAAAGCATAACATGCTTTGTACTACTCATATCGCGGAATCGATGGAGGAGCATGAGATGTTTTCCCACGCCTATGGTCCACTTTACGATTTCATGATGAGTCTGGGCCGGGATAATTCGGATTGTGGGCAAGGCTCTGCCTTATCGCACCTCATCGAGCATGGGGTTATTGGGAACAACTGTATCATCGCCCATCTCAACTATCTTCAGGATTACGATTACGAACTATTGATCAGTACGGGGGCTTCGGTGGTTCATTGCCCAAAATGTCACACTTATTTCACCCATGCGCCGTTTCAGTTGAAATTATTACGCGACCACGGCGTCAACATTTGCCTGGGTACTGACAGCCTAGCCAGCAATAACTCGCTCGATCTCCGTTCCGAAATGCGCGAAGTTCAGAAATTCCATCGTTTAAACAGCCGCGAAGTCTTGGAAATGGTGACACTCAACGGTGCTCGTGCTTTGGGACAGGTTGGAAAAATCGGCCAGATTTCGCCTGGAAGCCTGGCCGATCTGGTGGCGTTTCCTCATTCCACCGGTGAGCCAGAGGGCGATCCCTATCATCGGGTCATTCAATCGAAGGCCGAGCCGAGCCTGCTTTTGGTTAATGGGCGGAAGGTCGAAATTGGTGTCAAGCGGGCATAAGATAAAGAGGCCTGTCCATTTATGAGATAGACTCTCCGTCATCCAATCTTTTAGGGTAGAGCCATGTCATTGCAGAGCGCACGCGAAACCCTGGAGCTGATGCTTGGTCATCTCGGTCTTGTCTTTGAGGTGGAAGAGATCGAGCAGGGGGGGCGGCTTGTCCTTAATATTCACACTCGCGAGGCCCCACGATTGATTGGCCGTGATGGGCGCACGCTGGAGGACTTGCAGTATCTCCTCAACCGCATCCTGAATCGCAGCGAAGAAGGTGCCGTCAACGTGATTGTTGATGTGGAGGGCTATCGCCAGAAAGAAAAACAGGATTTTCTCGGTCGTGTGCAGGAGCTGGCGGATCAGGTGCGGCGCACCGGTCTCCCGGTTGCACTTGCGCCGATGAATTCATTCGACCGACGACTGGTCCATCAGGCTTTCGCGGAAGATCCCGAGATCGTAACCCGGAGCGAGGAAGGTCCGGCCCGCTTGAAACAAATTACCCTGACTCCGCGGTCCTCGTCCGGCGCCTCGGGCCCAGCCTGAATTTGCCATGAGTAAAAAGGCCCTTATTTCCGGCATCACCGGCCAGGATGGTTCTTATCTGGCCGAATTACTTCTTTCCAAGGGATATGAAGTTCATGGCCTTATCCGCCGATCGAGTTCGTTCAATACGGATCGCATCGATCATCTTTATCAGGATCGGCATATTCATGGGGTCAGGCTTTTTCTTCACTACGGGGATTTGAGCGATTCGGCTTCGTTGATGCGGTTCGTTCATGAGCTCCAGCCCGATGAAGTTTATCACCTGGGAGCTCAGAGCCATGTTCGCGTTAGTTTTGATGTTCCGGAATATACCGGGGATGTCACCGCGCTGGGCACGACGAGGCTTCTGGAGGCGATCCGCTCGACTGCCCCAAAGGCCCGTTTTTATCAGGCTTCCAGCAGCGAAATGTACGGGCTGGTGCAGGCCGTTCCCCAGCGGGAGGACACGCCTTTTTATCCGCGCAGTCCGTACGGCGCGGCGAAAGTTTACGCTTACTGGATGACGGTCAATTACCGGGAGAGTTACAAGATGCATGCCAGTAACGGCATTCTCTTTAATCATGAATCACCCCGGCGCGGGGAAACTTTCGTCACGCGCAAAATCACGCGCGCCCTGGCGCGGATCAAGGCCGGAATGCAAAAGGAACTTTATCTGGGTAATCTCGATGCCAAGCGCGACTGGGGTTACGCACCGGAGTTTGTGGAAGCGATGTGGTTGATGCTCCAGCAGGACCAGGGTGACGATTATGTTGTCGCTACCGGGGAGACTCACTCAGTTCGCGAATTTCTTGAGGTGGCCTTCGGTTGCGCGAACCTCGATTGGCAAAAGTATGTGAAGATTGACCCGCGCTACTACCGTCCCGCTGAAGTCGATTTGCTTATCGGTGATGCGGCGAAGGCCAAGCGTGTTTTGGGCTGGCAACCAAAGACAACGTTTAGCGAGTTGGTGAGCATCATGGTCAAGGCCGACGAGGAATTGCTGGCCAAGCAACTCAGCGGCAAAGACATTCGGTCATGAAGTTAGACGATGTCATCTTTATCGCGGGGCACAAGGGGATGGTGGGTTCCGCCCTGGTGCGGCTTTTGCGTGGCCGGGGCTACACCAATCTAGTGATTCGGACGCGGGCGGAACTCGATTTGTGCGATGCCCGGGCGGTGAACGCCTTTTATGAAAAGGTACGTCCCGATTATGTCCTGATTGCCGCCGCCAAGGTCGGAGGAATCCTGGCCAATGCCACCTATCCGGTCGAATTTCTCAGCGAAAATTTGCAGATCGAACTCAATCTGATCAATGGCGCCCATGCCGGCAAAGTCAAAAAGCTGCTCTTTCTCGGCAGCTCCTGCATTTACCCAAAGTTTGCCGCGCAGCCGATGACCGAGGACGCGTTGCTGACCGGTAGTCTTGAGCCGACAAACGAAGCTTATGCGCTTGCGAAAATTTGCGGCGTCAAATTATGCCAAGCCCATTGCCTCCAGTACGGTGTTAATTTTATTTCCACTCAACCGACCAATCTCTACGGGCCGGAAGATAATTTTGATCTGCAGCACTCGCATGTCCTGCCAGCGCTGATCCATAAATTTCATCTCGCCAAGGAGAAGGGGCAGAAAAGCGTTACGCTTTGGGGGTCGGGCAAAGTTTATCGGGAATTTCTTCATGTCGATGATCTGGCCGAAGCCTGCTTCTTCCTAATGGAGAAGTACGATTCCCCAGAAATCATCAATGTTGGTTGCGGTTCTGATATTCAGATTCGTGATCTGGCCGAGCAAGTGCGCAAGGTGGTCGGTTTTACCGGCCAAATTGAGTGGGACACAACCAAGCCGGATGGCACTCCGCGCAAGTTACTCGATGTCTCAAAGCTGACTCAGCTTGGGTGGCGCGCCAAAATTCCCCTCGAAGAAGGGATTCGCACCACTTATGACTGGTGGTTGAAACAGGTTCGCTTTTAGTGTTTGGATATTCAGGAAAAAAAGTCTTTGCTTAAAGTTCCAAATAGCCGAATATATTCACCTTGGTCAATAGTTATAGTTACGTTCTATTTTAAATGTTATCGCGCCAGCATAATTTTTATCAACAGCTTCTGCAGGTGCTTGATGCTATTTTAATTGGCTCGGCTCTGTGGATTGCCCATGCCCTGCGGTTTTATATCCTGAATGATTTGCCGGGGTTCGATGATTATCACCAACATGGCCAATTCACTAACTGTTACTGGATGATCGTCCTGGCGGTTCCGGTGGGCCCTTTGGCGTTGGAATACATGGGTTTTTACCAAAGTTATCCGCCAGCCAGTTGGTCGAGATCGCTTGGAAATATTGTCCAGGCCCTGCTGCTTTTGCTTCTGGTCATTTTTTCCTGCGTGGTGATCCTGCGCATCCCTCAGGAAACAATCAGCCGCGTGGCCCTTGGTCTCTTTTTTATCATGGGAACGGGATTGCTTTCTTTTCGCTCCGTTCTTTTTTCCTATTGGCTTAAGCAGCGTGGTTCGCGGGCGCACCTGCGTCAAAATATCCTGTTGTGCGGGTTGAAGGAGGATCGACAACTTTGGAAGCAGCGTTTTCTAGATCAGCCCGGCAACCATTTTGTCATTAAAGGGGAACTCGATCTTAACCGGAAAGGTCTGGCCCATTTTATCGAGACTTTGCATGAGGGGGCGGTTGACATTGTGGTCTTCAGTCTCGATGAAACGGTTATTCCGCAGGTTCGGGAAGCCCTTCTTGCCTGTGAAGCGGAGGGTGTTGAGGCGTGGGTCTCCGCCAATTTTATCCAGACTCTTTTCACGCACGTGCAGTTCGATCAGTTTTCCGGTCAGCCCTTGCTAATTTACCGCACCGCTCCGGCGATCTCATGGGAATTGGTGGCCAAGCGCATTTTGGATGTGATGGGTGCTTTCGTTTTGCTGGTGGTCACATCGCCTGTCATGCTGGGCGTGGCTCTAGCCGTCCGATACACATCTCCCGGCCCCACTATCTTTTCACAAAATCGAAGCGGCCTGCATGGGCGTCCTTTTCGTATGTACAAATTTCGCAGCATGGTGACGAATGCCGAGCAGGCACGGGCCGAATTGGAAGCCATGAATGAAATGTCGGGACCGGTTTTCAAGGTCAAACGTGATCCTCGCATTACGCCTGTAGGACAATGGTTGCGTCGGACCAGCCTGGATGAGTTACCTCAACTCTGGAACGTTATCCGGGGAGAAATGAGCCTGGTTGGGCCGCGCCCGCTTCCGCTTTATGAAACGGCCAATTTTGCCGATGTCAGCCAACGCCGTCGCATGAGCGTTCGCCCCGGTTTGACCTGTTTATGGCAGGTGAGGGGGCGCAATCAGATCACCGATTTTAAAGACTGGGTGCGCCTTGATCTGGAGTACATTGACCGTTGGTCGCTCTTGCTTGATTTGCAGATTCTTCTGCGGACGGTGCCTGTCGTTCTTTTTGGCTGGGGCGCGAAGTAGGCGGAGCTGTCGATGTTTTATAAGTCGGAGACGATGTCGGGCGTATTCCGGATTAATTTCAACGTTCGCAAAACGCCGCGCACTTTGGTGATCTCGTGCGTGCGCAGAAGGTTCGCCTGACCGAGCAACGCGAGTGTGGCGAAGAACGGTTCGGCGACACGCACTTCCTCCTCGAAACAGGCAAAGGCGTGCGGCAGGGCCTGGCATACCGGCCAGCCAAGTTTGCGGAGTCGAAAGCTGTTGAGGAAAACGTGCATCTGATGACGGATGCGCGCGTTGCTGTCCTGTAAATTCCGGTAATAAAATCCGAGACCCGGATCGATCCAGATGCGTGTCACCCCAGCCTTGGTTGCCGCCTCGACTTGTCGCGCAAAGAATTCATAGAGGGCATCGATGGGATTGTGTCCCAAATCAAGATCGCCCACTTCACGTACATTGGCTCCCTGGACAAAGCAGATAATCACACCCGCGTCGAAGTCGGCAATTTCCCGAAAAATTTCTTCAGTTGCGGTTGTGCCCGTTAGATTGAGCACCCTGGCGCCCGCCTTCAGGCAGGCCGTGGTTACGCTGGGATGATAAGTCTCGACCGAGACACAGAGACCCGCTGCGGCAAGATCACCCACGACCGGAACGAGCAGGCTCTCCTGGGTCACCCCATCGATACGTGCCGCGTGAGCAAGGGACGATTCCGCACCCACATCGATGATCGAGGCGCCCTGTTCGTGTAAAATGCGTCCGCGTCGCACAGCCGCCTCAGCACTCAGTGCCACGCTCTCGCGGTACCAGGAGTCAGCGGATAAATTGATCACGCCCATCAGGTACGATTGCTTCTGAAAATCGAAATGGTGTGTGCCGAGCGAAAAATTGGCCACGGGCAAAGAAGCGGCCTCGCGATATTTTTCGTGCAGAGCCGCAAGCATGGCGAGATCGAGCATGGTGTGTTAGGTTGTCAGTTTATGGCTATGGAGGAAATCCGAATCGGCGGTGCCCGACAGCACAACCTGAAGAACGTGTCGCTGACGTTGCCGCGCAATAAGCTGGTCGTCCTTACCGGGGTCAGTGGTTCGGGGAAATCGTCGCTTGCCTTCGACACGCTTTATGCCGAAGGGCAACGCCGTTACGTGGAGAGTCTTTCCACTTACGCGCGGCAGTACCTGGAGCAAATGGAGAAACCCGACGTCGATTTCATCGAGGGGCTTTCTCCGGCCATCGCCATCGAACAGCGCACAGCCGGAGGCAATCCCCGCTCGACCATCGCCACAACTACGGAAATCCACGATTTCCTCCGGCTGCTTTTCGCTCATCTTGGCCAGCCCCATCATCCGAAAACCGGCAAACCTTTGCGACGCTGGTCGGTGCAGCAGATGGTTGATCGCGTTCTGTCCGCAAAGGAAGGAACGCCGGTGCAGATTTTGGCTCCGGTTGTTCAAGGACAAAAAGGGGAGTTTCGCGATGTGGTGGAAAAATTGCGACGGGACGGATTTGTCCGCGCGCGCATGGATGGGAAAATACATGAACTGGAACAGCCGCCTCGTCTCGATAAGGCGCGCAGCCACACCATCGAGGCGGTGATCGATCGGCTTAAGATCAGTGATTCGATCCAGACGCGGTTGACCGATTCACTGGAGCTTGCGCTTAAAACCGGCAATGGGATTGTGACTGTTCTTTTCGGGCCGCCCGACGCGATTTTCGAGGAGTTCACGCTGAGCAATCAAAACTTCGATCCCGAAACCGGTTATCGTTACGCAGAAATTACGCCGCGTCATTTTTCCTTCAACAGTCCGCAGGGCGCTTGTCCGGTTTGCGATGGCCTTGGCACCGAATCGGTTTTCGACCCCGCGCTCCTGATTCCAGATGGGGCAGTGCCGCTGGAGGATATGCCGGTTGCCCCCTGGCGGCGCGGGTCTCCCGCTCTGGCCAAACTTTACCGAGGTCAGCTGATGGCATTGGCCGCAGCTTATAACGAACCGATGTCGCGGCCTTACCGCGAGTGTGGGGATGCTTTTCAAAATGCGCTCATTCACGGAACAGGCGAAGAAAAAATTAGCTTCACGACCACGCGTAACGGCAAGCCGGTGGTGTCGGAGCGGCCCTTTGAGGGGCTTATCGCTCAATTGACGCGCCTTCGTCGTGACAGCAAAAGCGAACTCACGCGCCAACGGCTTAATCAGTACACAAGCCGTGTCACCTGCAAGACTTGTCGTGGGGCGCGCCTGCGTCCCGAAGTTCTGGCCGTGACGCTCGGCGGGCCGCCGGGCACGGGACTCAATATCGCCCAGTTCAGCCATCTGTCCATCACAGCGGCACAACGCTGGCTGGAAGTGTGGCCGCTCTCCCCGCAGGAGGAAAAAATCGGCGGGGAAGTGCGCCGTGAAATTTTACAGCGGCTTGGTTTTCTTAATCAGGTCGGGCTTGGTTATCTTACGCTTGATCGCGAGAGCGGCACACTATCGGGTGGAGAAGCGCAGCGGATTCGTCTGGCCACGCAGATCGGTTCCAAGCTCACGGGCGTTCTCTACATTCTGGATGAGCCGAGCATCGGGTTGCATCAGCGTGATAATGAGCGACTGCTCGAAACGCTGCGTGAGTTGCGCGATCTGGGTAATACGGTGATTGTGGTCGAGCATGACGAAGATACGATTCGTGCCGCTGATTATCTCGTCGATCTCGGTCCTCATGCGGGATTGCGCGGAGGCCAGATTGTCGCGGCCGGGACGGTACCGGAAGTCATGGCCAATCCGAAATCATTGACCGGACAATTTCTTGGCGGCACCCAATCAATCCGTGTGCCGCGTGTTCGATTGCAGCCGCAAAACGGATGGATCCGTGTGCTCAATGCGCGCGAAAATAATCTGCATAACGTGACGGTTGGCTTTCCCATCGGCTTGATGACTTGCGTTACGGGCGTGAGCGGTTCGGGTAAAAGCACGCTGGTGAACGATGTTTTGTGTCGGGCGCTGTTCCGCTACTTTTATCACTCCAAGGAAGCGCCGGGCGCACACGACGGTATCGAAGGGCTCGATCTGATCGACAAAGCCATCGTGATTGATCAGACGCCGATTGGGAGGACACCCCGCTCCAACCCGCTGACTTATACCGGGGCGTTCAATGCAATTCGCGATCTCTTTGCTCATTTGCCTTCGTCCCGTGTGCGAGGCTACGGCCCGGGCCGATTCAGCTTCAACGTGAAGGGTGGGCGCTGCGAACACTGCGAAGGCGATGGCGTGCGCAAGATCGAGATGAATTTCCTGCCGCCGGTTTATGTAACCTGCGAAGTGTGCGGAGGCCGCCGGTTCAATCGTGAGACGCTGGAGATCACCTATAAGGGACTCAATATCGCGGATGTGCTGGGGATGACGGTTGATGATGGGCTGAATTTTTTCCGCAATGTTCCTGCGGTTGCTGACAAACTCGAAGCGTTAGCTGCCGTGGGACTTGGTTATCTCCACCTCGGTCAGCAGGCCACGACGCTTTCCGGGGGCGAGGCCCAGCGGATCAAGCTGGCGGCCGAACTGGCCAAAAAAGCAACCGGTCGAACCATGTACATTTTGGATGAACCGACCAGCGGTCTGCACTTTGCCGATATCGAGCAGCTCCTCCATGTTCTGATCAAATTGCGCAACGCAGGCAACACGCTCGTCATCATCGAGCATCAACTCGATGTCATCAAATGCGCCGATTACATCATCGATCTGGGGCCCGAAGGTGGCGAAGGGGGCGGGCAAATTGTGGCCAAAGGCACACCGGAATCCGTGGCCGCGCAACTTACAAGTCACACGGGACGGTTTTTGCAAAAGATACTGACGAGAGCAGCAGGATCAGACGTTGGCTGAAGTCTGGGCGAAAAACTTTTTATGAATGGGCCCGAGCGCGATGTAGTGATCGGCCCAGGTGCGGATATCGGCGATTTCCTCGGGACGCAGGGCGCGCACGACTTTGGCTGGCGTTCCCATAACGAGTGAACCGGGCGGAATGTGAGTGCCTTTGGTCACGAGCGCGTGGGCGCCGATGATACTGCCCTTGCCAATGACGGCGCCGTCCAGGATCGTGGCGCCCATGCCGATGAGGCATTCATCTTCCACGGTGCAGGCGTGCAGAATGGCGCGATGACCGACAGTAACGAGCTTGCCGACGCGCACCGGTAAATCCTCCGCGAGATGGACGATGCTGCCGTCTTGAATGTTGGAGCCTTCGCCGATTTCAATGTAATTGATGTCGCCGCGCAATACGGCGGTGGGCCAGACGCTGGCATGAGCGGCAAGTCGCACATCACCGATGACAACGGCCTGGGAGGCCACGTAGGCGCTCGGATCGATTTGCGGCGGTACGAAAAGAAAACGGGCGCGGTCAGTTGGGGTCACAGTTTCATTCTCCTTCAGCTCCGTTTTTTGTCCAGTTCCTGTGGAGTGCAGTTGACGAAATAAGCGTGATGCTTTGATATGGTAGATCATGCCAATCTTCGCCCGATTGCTAAAAGGGTTGCCGGTCTTTATGGCGTTGGTTTTGCCGATGCTGGCCTCGGCCAATATTGGTGAAGACATTGGCCAGTTGCGTGAGCGCTATGGTTCAGCCAAGGCCTTGGGCGGCCAAATGCTTTTTCAAGTCCATGTGGTTGATGGCCAGCTCGTGCGATTGCCGCCTTCCGCCGATCAACGAGAAGGGTATTCGATCTCGGTTTACTTTGATGGCGTCCATTCGGGTATGGAGATTTTTACGCGTAATACCGTCGATCCCACTAAAGCGGAGATGCCTCAGCTGGATGTCGATCTCATCCTTGCCGCTGAAAGCGACGGAAAAACATGGAATGCCGTGCAGGTTCATAGTGGGAAGCCGACTTGGGTGAGATCGGACGGCAAGCTTATTGCCCGTTTTAGCCCAAGTTCCAGTGGTAAGGCTGGAGACGCCTCCGCCCTGGTCATCATGCTGAATGGCAAATAGGAATGAGAGGTTGACGTGCCGCATAAAATCTTGGTGATTGGTTGCGGTTATGTCGGCCTGCCTCTGGCGCTGCAATTGCGGGAGTCGGGGTATGAAATCAGTGCCTGGGTCCATTCCCAAGCCAGCGCTGATTCGCTCAGGGAACATCATTTTCATCGAACCATTGTGGGAAGCATTGCCGAGGAAAATATCTGGAATGGGGTGAGTGAAAAATTTGACTTCGTGGTTCATTGCGCTTCTTCGGGGCGAGGAGGGGTGCCGGCTTATGAGGAGGTTTTTCTTCAGGGCGTGCAGATGATGAATCGGTATCAATCGGAATCCCGGCGGCTTTTTGTTTCTTCCACCTCGGTCTATGGCCAGACGCAGGGCGAAATCGTGACGGAAGAATCTGTGGCCGAACCGATGACGGATACGGGACGGATTTTGCGCAAAGCGGAAAAGGCTGCGCTGACTTCCGATGCAACGGTGGTTCGTTCCTCGGGGATTTACGGGCCGGGCCGGGGCGTACTGTTTGAAAAGTTCCGCCGGGGCGAAGCCGTGATCGAGGGCGATGGATTACGATGGATCAACCAAATTCATCAGCGCGATTTGGTGGCGGCGTTGGGGTATCTTCTTGTGACGGGCGTGCCGGGTCAGATTTACAATGTGACCGACGATACGCCGGTTACCCTTCATGATTTCTATCATTGGTGCGGTGAGTTCCTGCGCAAGTCCATGCCGCCTTATGGTCCCGTGAATACGGAGCGAAAACGGGGTCTTAGCAGTAAGCGTGTTTCCAACTCAAAATTGCGCGCGACGGGCTGGGTGCCGATTTACCCCAGTTTTCGTGAGGGATTAAGCGCCGATTTTCATTCGCCCAAATAGGCCTGTCGCACCTCGTCGCTGGCGAGGAGTTCCGCGCCCGTTCCGGTGAGTTGGTTTTTTCCGGTGACGATGACGTATCCGCGATGGGCGATTCTCAGTGCTTGTCGTGCGTTTTGTTCGACGAGAAGAATGGGCACTCCCTTCTGGTTGATGAGCCGGATGATCTCGAAAATTTTGGCGACGATTTGCGGGGCCAGGCCGAGGGACGGCTCATCGAGCATCAGTAGTTTCGGTTCGCTCATGAGCGCACGACCGATGGCCAGCATTTGCTGTTCACCGCCGGAGAGCGTTCCGCCAAGTTGCCCGCGTCGTTCGGCCAGGAGGGGGAAGTATTGAAAAATTTCCTCGAATTTGGCCTCATTGCGTTTGGCGGGAAGAAGCATGCTGCCGCTGATCAAATTTTCCATCACGGTCAGGCGGGGAAAAATATGGCGGCCTTCCGGACAGAGACAAATTCCCCGGCGTAGGACGGCATCGGCTTTGCCGCTCGGTAGGGGAGCGCCTTCCCAAGTAATTTCACCGCCGCGTACCGGCACCACTCCGGCGATGGTGAGGAGCGTTGTGCTTTTGCCCGCGCCGTTGGCTCCCAAAAGTGCGACGATTTCTCCGGGACGCACTTCGAGCGTCAGTTTTTTAAGAACTTCAATGGCGCCATAACCGGCGTGGATTTCGTGAAGCTTGAGCATGGGTGGCTTTAATTTGGGATCTCTTCGCCAAGGTAGGCTTTGATCACCTGCGGATCGTTGCGTACCTGTTCCGGCGTGCCGTGGGCGATAGGCACGCCGTGATCGAGGACGAGAATTTCGTCGGAAATGGTCATGACGACTTTCATGTGATGTTCGATGAGGAGGATGGCCAAGCCCCGCTCGCGGATGCGCGAGATCAGTCGCACCATTTCCACGGTTTCCTGGGGATTCATCCCGGCGGCAGGCTCGTCGAGCAGGAGAAGACGAGGTCGGGTTGCCAGCGCGCGCGCAATTTCCAGGCGGCGCTGCAGGCCGTAGGCCAGATTGCCGGAACAGGCTTCGGACAGTTGGGCCAGACCGACAAAATCGAGAAGCGCAAGCGCCTCGTCGCGGCTCTGTTTTTCCTTGGCGCAAAAACGGGCGGAGCGAAAGAGAAGCGATAGGGGAGAAAGGGAGCGATGTTGGAACTGGGCCACGAGAACATTTTCCAGGACAGACATTTCCGGAAAAAGCCGGATGTTCTGGAAGGTGCGCGAAACACCGCGTCGGCAGACCTGATGAGGCGTGCGACCGGTGATGTCGCGGCCTTCGAGCAGGATCGATCCGCCGTCGGGGCGATAGATGCCGCTAAGGCAATTGAAAAAAGTCGTTTTGCCCGCGCCGTTGGGACCGATGACGCTAACGATCCGATTGGTCTCGATGCGGAGGTCGACTTTCTGGACCGCCTTCAGGCCGCCGAAAGTTTTGCTCAGTCCACGAGTTTCGAGCAGCGGCGTCATGAATGCTGCATCTCCGTTTTGCGTCGGCTGCTACCGAGCAGACCCTGGGGACGGTAGAGCATCATCAGTACCATGACTGCGCCGAAGAGAAGCAGGCGATAGTCGGATAAATCCTGGAGCGAATTGCGCAGGAAGGTTGGAGTAATCGCGCTGAGTGTCGCGTTATCCTGGATGGTCGAGGGGAGTAGTTTTAAATATTCGGGGACGAGATAGAGCAGGGCCGCACCGAGCAAGGCCCCGTAGCTGTTGCTTAGGCCGCCGAGAATCACCATGGCGAGGATCATGATCGATTGTTGAAACTCGCACATGGCGGGACTGACAAAACCGTCCTTGGCGCCGTAGATGACGCCGGCCACTGCCGCAATGGCCGCGCTCAGGGAAAAAGCGAGTAACTTCATTTGCACCACGGGTACCCCGACAGATTCCGCCGCCACTTCGTTTTCCCGGATCGCGACCCAGGCGTGGCCAATGGGTGAATGGTAGAGTCGCTGCACCAAAAAAACGGCGAGGAAAAGAATGAGCGCGGTGAGGAGGTAGCCCATCTGATTGTGATTGAGATAGGCAAAGCCGCGAAACAGAGAACTGTCGTTGAGAATGATTCCTTTGTCGGCCCCGGTGAAGTCGAGATTGCGCATCAGTTCGCGAAAAGCTTCGGCAAAGCCGAGCGTGACGATGGCGAGGTAATCGCCGCGCAGTCGCAGGCAGGGAAGTCCGAGCAGGTAACCCGCTCCACCGCCCAGAAAAAAGGCGAGCGGCGCGGCGAGCCACCAAGGGAAATACGGCAGGTTCTCCTGCGAGAGCGCGAAGAAGTAAGCGCCGAAGGCGTAAAATCCGGCATAGCCGAGGACAAGCAAGCCGGTCATGCCGACGGTGATGTTCAGGCCGAGCGCAAGCAACATGTAGATGCCGACGTTGGTCAACAGGCTCAAACTGGAAGCGCTGAGAAAAAGTGAGCCGGAGAGAACCAGGGGCATCGTGCCCCACGCCCAGTAATTGTTCCAAATCTGGCCTGCCTGCTGCCATCCCGGACGTTGCGCCAGTGCCTTGTCCCAGCCGAAGTGACGGTTGGCCCGGATGCCAAGCCAGATCAAAAATCCGATGACGAAGACCGGAAAGAGATCGGTAAAAAATTGGAGTCCATGCAACGGGGCCCAGGCAACCGCGACCGTGTTCCTGTTGTAGTCGGGCTTCAGTACCAGCCAGAGAAAAGGAAAGGTGATGACGGCAACGCCGAGAATACCCAGAAGATAGGGACGCCAGCGGGAGAGCATATTACACCTTGTCGGCGACCCGTTCACCGAGTAGGCCGCGTGGACGGAGCAGAAGCACCAGCATGAGCATGGCGAAGGTGGTGACGTCGCTCCATTCGCTGCCGAATTGCAGCGTGGTCAGCGCTTCGGTCAGGCCGAGGATCATGGCGCCGAGCACGGCACCCGGAACGTTGCCGATTCCGCCGAGGATTGCGGCGGTGAACGCCTTCAGTCCCACGCGATAACCGGCATCGAAGACCAGGACATTCGTGTACATGGAAACCATCACGCCCGCGATGGCGGCGAGTCCCGAACCGAGAATAAAGGTGAAGGCGATGATCTTGTCGACCGGAATGCCGACCAGGCTGGCCATGAGCTGGTCCTGAGCCGTGGCGCGCAGGGCGATGCCCAGTCGCGTAAAATTGATCAGGTAAAATAGTCCAATCATGATCAGCAGGGTCAGGCCGAAAATGGCCAGTCTCAGGTAAGAGATATCGATCGGACCGATCTGAAGGTGATGGGTCGTGAGCAGGTCGCTGTAGTAGCGGGGGAAGGGGACTTTCTCCTTGCTGACGTTGAGAAAAATAAAATATTGGAGAAAGGTCGAGATGCCGATGGCACTGGTCAGCGGAGCGAGAACATGGGCTTTGCGCAGGCGGCGGTAGGCGATCCGTTCATTGGCATAACCGTAGGCGGCGGAAAAAATCATCGCCACGATGATGCCCAGTCCCAGGTTGAGCAGGACATGATCGCCCCAGGCGGCGGAAAATGCGCCAATCGCATAGACGCAGGCGAACATGCCGATCATGAACACCTCGCCGTGGGCGAAATTAATCATTCCGAGAACGCCGTAAACCATCGTGTAGCCCAGTGCCACCAAGGCGTAAACGGCACCCCGCGATATTCCGTCGATCAGGATTTCGGTCAGGGTTAGGCTGGAGTGCATGTTAAAGAGGACTGCGTTGGAGCTGGGTTCCCAACGGTAAAAAAGCGAGAAGCATACCAATCATAGGCTGCGGTTTGCGATTGGTACGTTGTGGGCTCACGGGTTGTCCGGTAGGGCCTGCAATTTGCCGTCCTTGATCGTCCAGATCACGTAGCCGGACTGCTTGAGGTCGCCCTTGGAATCGAATTCGATCTTGCCGAGGATGGTGTCAAAGGAGCGGCTTTTCAGCACGGCGGCGACTTTGTCGGGGTCGGTGGTTTGCGCCTGGTCGATGGCAGTCAGCAGCGCATTGGCGGCGTCGTAACCGTAGACCGAGTAGGCGCCTTCATCGTGCTGGTACTTCGCCTTGTATTTTTCCAGGAAAGGCTGGGCAGCGGGAAGGCTGTGGTAATCGCGTCCAAAGGAGAGAAAAACATTGGCCGCTGTGCCGCCGACGGTGTCGATGAACGTCTGGTCGAAGCAACCGTCGCCGCTGACAAAAGGAATGTTGATGCCCTGTTGCCGCATTTTGACGCAGAGTGGGCCGCCCTGGCCGTACATGCCGCCCCAGAAAAAGCCTTCGGCTCCGGAGCCCTTGATGACGGAGACATTGGCGCTGAAGTCGTTCTCATCCTGTCCGATGCCCTGGAACATGGTTACTGTTCCGCCCTTGCTTTCGAATGTCTTTTTGACTTCTGTGGCGAGGCCTTCGCCGTAAGCGGTCTTATTGTGCAGGATGGCAATTTTATTCAGCTTCAGGACATCGTGCAGATAAGCTCCGGCGATTGCTCCCTGCTGATCGTCACGACCGCAGATGCGGAAAGCGTAGGGATAGCCCTGTTCGGTAAACTGGGGATTGGTCGAGCCAGGGGTGATCTGGATGATCTTGCCGTTATTGTAAACGCGGGAGGCGGGAATGGTGCAACCGCTGTTGAGATGGCCCAGCACCGCGATTGCGCCGTCATCGACGAGGCTTTGCGCAACGTTGACCGCTTTGTCGGGCTTTCCTTCGTCATCAAGGGAGATCGTTTCGATCTGCTTGCCGAGCACGCCGCCCTTGGCGTTCCACTCGTCGACAGCAATCTGCGAACCTTGCAGCATGGTCAGGCCGATCTGGGCGTCTGATCCCGATTGGACTGCAGCCAGGCCGATTTTAATCGTGTTCTGAGTTTTTTTGCAGCCAACCAGCGCCGCACCGAGGATCAAAACAACTGCCAAAGAGAGGTAGAAATGGAGTTTGCTCACGCTTCTGTCTATGGCACGCGCACCCACAGGGTCAACCAAAAGTTATGTCTTTCCGAAGGTGCTTGTTGGTGGCTCTGAACTTACACTGAATTATCCTTCAAACCGAACCAGTGCATAATTCCGCTTTCCTTTGCGCAGGAGCACGAATTTGCCGAAGAGAAGATGTTCCGGGCCGATGGTTAGCTTGGCGTCAGACGCACGTTGGTTGTTGACGTAGACGCCGCCGGCCTCGATGTCTTTTCGTGCCTGTCCTTTCGAGGGGCTCAGACCCGCTGCGATGAGGAGTTCCGGCAGCGCGGCATCCGGTTGGCCCAGCAGGGCGCGTGACAAGGTCGAGTTGGGCACCTCGGCGATGACTTCGTTGAACTGCGCTTCGGTGATTCCTTCGAGCGAGCCACCGAAGAGAATTTCGCTGGCCTTGAGCGCATCTGCCGTGGCGGTTTCGCCGTGAACGAGTTGAGTCAGTTCCAGGGCCAGTCGTTTGTGCGCCTCGCGCCGTTCGGGGTTGGCTTTGTGCTGATCTTCCAGGGCTGAGACTTCCTCCTGGGAAAGAAAAGTGAAGTAGCGGAGGAGTTGGACGACCTGTGCGTCTTCCACCTGGACGAGGAATTGGTAGAAGCGATAAACGCTCGTTCGTTCGGGTGCGAGCCAGACCGCGCCGCCCTCCGTCTTGCCGAATTTGGTGCCATCGGTTTTGGTCAGGAGCGGAGTCGTCAAGCCGCAGGCGACCTTGTCATGCTTGCGCCGGATGAGGTCGATGCCCGCGGTGATGTTGCCCCACTGGTCGGCGCCACCCGCTTGGAGGAGGCAGCCCTTGTTTTCGTAAAGATGGAGAAAGTCGTAGGCCTGCAGCAGGGAATAGGAAAATTCGGTGAAGCTGATGCCGCCGGTGCCCTCCATGCGCGAACGGACGCTGTCCTTGGCCATCATGGCGTTGACGGTGAAATGTTTTCCGACGTCGCGTAAGAAATCGAGCACGCTGATCGGGCGCACCCAGTCGGCGTTGTTCAGAAGTAATGCGGGATTGGTCTTGCTTTCGAAATCGAGCAGGCGTTTCAACTGTCCCTGAATGCCCGCGATGTTCGCCTCCAGGATTTCGGGCGAGAGAAGATTGCGCTCCGCCGATTTGCCGCTCGGATCGCCGATCATGCCGGTGGCGCCGCCCGCGACGGCGATGGGGCGGTGTCCTGCTTTTTGGAACCGGCGTAAAATGAGCAGTCCGATCAGGTGGCCGAGGTGCAGGCTGTCCGCCGTCGGATCGAAGCCGACATAAAGCGTGACCGGTTTCGCGCCGGGCGCGAGCAGGCGCTCCAGTTCGTCGCGGTTGGCCATGTCGGAGACCAGTCCGCGCCATTGGAGGTCCTGTAAAATGGAAGGAGAGGCCGCTGTCATAGGAGTCAACTATTCAACGGTTTTTGACAGGATTAACAAGATTAACACGATTTTTTTGATGGGGAGGTGATTTCCTGTAGCGGCGGTCTATGACCGCCGGGATATTTCATGCGCCTCCTCTCCGCTCCGGCGGTCATAGACCGCCGCTACAGGAGAGTAGCTTCCCTAATAGGGTATCCGAATGTCGGGTTCCTTGCGGGAAAAATCCCGATGGTTACGCGTGACCAGGAGAAATTGGTTCACCCGCGCGGAGGCAAGAATAATGGCGTCAGGCAGTTTCAAACGCATCTCCCGACGCAACTGAACCGCTGCTCGCGCAATCCGCGCATCGAGTTCCACGACGGCAAACTCGGCCAGCAATTTTTCCCGCAATCTCGCTTCGGCTTCACTCCTTGCACCGACGAAGACCTCGATCCAGGTGATGCGGGAAATAGTCGCGTTATCGTATTTGTCGAGTTCGTCGCTCGCTGCCTCGTTGCCCTCCAGAAAATCGATCAGGATATTCGAATCGATCAGGGCTCTCATCTATCCCATTCTTTCCGCAACTTGCGAATGTATTCGATCGAATCGACCTTTTTCCCCTTCCAACTTCCGAAAGCTGGGTGATGTTTGAAGTGGCTTTTTTGAGAAGGCAGGGGCAAATAGGCGGCAACGGCTTCGCGAACAACTTCAGCGCGTGAGACTCCACGGGCTTTGCCGTAGCGGTCAAGGGCCTGGATTTGCTCCTTGGGAAGATCGACAATCGTTCTCATGGCGATATCGTTGCGCGATATCGCCTAAAATCAAGTTTAAAACCCATCCATCAGGCTGCTCTTGATCGTCGGGGGCATGGCGACACTGGTGGTATGGGTTTCGGTCTGGCCCGGGGCGCGGATGGTGACCGGAAAACCCGGGGCATTATTGTATTTGGCGGTTTTTTTGGCCGTGGCCCAAACCGTGGCAAATGTGGCGAGATCGTTTTTGGGCGAAGCTCCATCCACGGCAACAATCTCATCCCCGGCCTTGATTCCAGCCTTGTCGGCTTTGCTGCCGTTTTCCACGGCCAGCACGGTGACTTTGCCTTCGGGCAATCCGACAAGGAGCCCATCAAAAAAACTGAATCTTTCGTCAACCATGTCCTGGCCTTTGCCCGTGGGAGAATAGATCAAGTGCATGGCATCGGTCGGGTACTGGGCCATGGCCATGACAAAGTTTTGCGTCACTTGCCAGATGGTGCGGCGGTAGCCTTCGAGTTCGTGGGCCAATTCCGAGGGCATCTTCGCCTGACCATCGGAGCTGGGAGTGTCGCGCGAATAGGATTGTTCCATGTTTCCCTTGTGGGCCAAGGCCAGATCGGAAGAACCGTCCGTATTATTGGCGAGAATATAAAGCACGCGCAAAACCATGCCCGGCTTGAGGATGGTGGTGGGATTGACCAGGACCGGATACTTGACCGTGACGTCCTTGCCGTTTTGGGTCACCGGAAAAGTGAGCGCAAACTCGGGGGTCATTTTGATCGGGCCATCGTCCGCTGCTTGTCCCCAAAGCGGAATCATGAGCGCCAAAATTCCGTAGAAGAAGAAAATACGATTCAACACGAAAGGAACTTTACGCGGAAACAAATAATGGTCAATCTGCGGAATATCCATTGGCGTGCGCGATAATTTCTTTTGAGAGCTCATGACCAAAGTAGATTTTCCCTTTTTCAAGGAACGGACTTTCTGGATCGTCCTCACGCTATTTCTTGTCCTGATTGTTCCCAGAATGTTGTCGAGCAAGCCGACCAACTATTCCTACGATGAGCAGAACTATCATATTCCTGAAGTGGAGCGCATTCGCTCTCATTGGCCCAGACTCGATCTTTGCCAGGACACGTTTTCGGCCGTCTCGCCGGGATATCCTTATTTTCTCGCCACCGTTTCGCAGGTGACCGGCCCGAGCACGGCGATGTTACGGACGATTAATTTATTCGTATCCGTGGCCATCATTTGTGTTTTATATGCCTGGTTGCGGATGTACCTGGGTGCGGTGGATTCGGGTCTGGTCCTGGCGCCGTTCGCCTTCTCCAATTTTCTGGTTAAATCCTCCGGTTGGGTGGTCACTGATAACGGAGCCCTACTGGCGGTGTTGATGGCTTTGGTTGGAATCTTTAGCCCGCGACAGAGGATCGCCGCGAGTTTTTGGGCCTCGATCTGGGCTGCCTTGGCGATCTTTTTTCGACAACTTTACGCATGGCTATGCCTACCTCTTTTTTTAGCTGCGGTGATGAATCCAGCCGCCTCACGCAGAACCAAACTGGTCGATGCCGGTTTTTTACTGATACCAGTTGGGGTGTTGCTTTTCCTGGTTGTTACGTGGCAGGGGCTTGTGCCTCCCAATCATTTTCGGGATGAAAAATTGGTGGGCATTTCTGCGACGTCAGTAAGCTATCTCCTGGCCCTGGCCGGTTTTTTTGGGACCGTGTATCTTTATTCCCTTGAGGGGGCAAAGATCGTTTCGATATTCAATCAATCCGCCTGTCGATGGGCGGCGCTTTTTGGTTGCGGCATTTCCCTGATCAGCGCCACGAACTATGCTCCCGGAGCAGGCCGATGGGGAGGGTACCTTTGGAATCTTTCCCAGTATTTTCCAGTTTGCTGGGATAGGTCGTTGTTGTTGACCATCGCCGCAGCTTGGGGAGGAGCGGTTCTCTGTCGTCTTGTTCTCCTCATTTTTGAATGGAATGGTTTGGCGGGCAGTGTGGTCTGGGGTTCCTGCCTCGGGGGATGGGCTTTGTCTTTTATACCCAACAAGCTGGCCTATCAGCGTTATTTCGAGCCTCTTTTATTGGCGCTTCTTATTTTGGCCGTTGGTTTGATACAAGAGTCCGGCTCTCGCCCGATTAGAAAAATGCCTTTGATCCTGTTGGGGCTATTTCAATTTACAGTGACTTTATACACTCTATGGGCCTTTTAGACCAGAGGCTGTCCGAAAAGCAGATCGGGATGCCCTGCCGAGGCAACGCCTTAAGCCAGTTTTTTCAGGGCGATGCGAAGGGTAAGAAACCTCTTCACCAGAAAATCCTTCCACCCTCCCGAGGGTAACGGAAAATTCTCGATCTTCGCTCTTTGAGCAAACAAGCGGGTCAGGTCCGACCGGCAGACGCGATGGACCGCATCCCGGTCCCGCCAGAACGGGAGATGAAAAACCGCCGGATCGGAAAAAATGACAAACTGCTTTTTTGAGGTGAGCGCAGAAACGAGGTCGAGCCAGATGAGTTGCAGGCGGTGCATGGTTCTTTTTGTGAACGAAAGGTGGTCCAGGCTGGGCGGCAGATAAAACGGAAAATCATAGCGGGGACTTTGGATGATGAGGTAACCACCGACCCGGAGTTTTTGCCATAGAAGCTCCGCGAATTGCGCGGGCCGGCAGAAATGCTCGCAGGCGTAGGAGTGAAAGATGATGTCCCAGGAGCCCTGCAATTGGTCGATGTTTTCCGTGACCACTTCGTCGGAGGTCTCTTTGAGAAAATCGACATTCAGGGCGGTGATATCCTGCGACGTCAGGTGAATCGGAAGAGTCGATTGCGTGCGAATAAAGGAGCCGAACCCCGATCTTCCCGCGCCGATTTCAAGGATTCGGCAAGGGCTTCCCGATGAGGTTATTTTAGCGGCTGACTGCAAAACTTTTCCCCAAAGACTTGGATATTCGGACGCCTGATTAAAGACGGGATAATCCGTGTAGGTATTATAAAAAGCGATCAGCCGCGTCTCCAAATGGGCAATCTCCTGCTCTTGCCCATCGAATTCCCGGAGCAGCTTCATGCCCGAGAACTAGCGTTGAATCTTCCGGTTGCCAATGGCGTTCCGTGTCTTTTGGGCTAGGATTGGGTTGTGGGCGGTAGGATTTCCTCGAGTCCGAGCCAGAGCGCATCCACCATTTGGGCGAGTTGATTTTCGGTAACGCAATAGGGTGGCATCAGGACCAGAACATCACCGACAGGGCGGGTGAGAAGGCCATGCTTTCGGGCGGCTTCGCAAATGCGATGGCCGATTCGCTCGGCGAAAGGAAACGATTCGCGGGTTTTGAAATTGCGCACGATTTCGATGGCGCAGATCAGGCCTTCCTGCCGGACGTCACCGACGTTGGGGTGGTCCCAGAATTTTGTGGCGAATTGGGCGAACTTGGCTTGCAGGGCGGTGTTTTTTTGCAGGGTGTTGTCTGTCTCAAAAATTTTGAGATTGGCCAGGGCAGCCGCGCAACCGAGGGCATTGCCCGTGTAGCTGTGGCCATGGAAAAAGGTCTTCAGCTCGGAAAAATCACCGAGGAAGGCATTGAAAACTTTCTGCGAAGCGAGAGTAGCCGCGACTGGGAGATAACCGCCGGTAAGACCCTTGGCCAACGCGATCAAATCGGGAACGACGTTTTCGTTTTGAAAAGCGAACATCGCGCCGGTGCGCCCAAAGCCGGTCATCACTTCGTCGAGGACAAGCCAGATGCCGCGTTCCTTGCAGAGGTCCGCAGCTTTTTTGAGGTAACCGGGAGGATGCATGGTCATGCCCGCCGCGCCCTGGACGCGCGGCTCGAGAACTAGGGAGGAAGCCTTCTCGCCCAGATCATCCAACGCCACAGTAAGTTCACCAACGCATTCCCATTGGCACTGGCGCGAGATGCGGGCCTCTTTTCCCCGTACCGGCTCGGCACGATTATGGGGGCAGCGATAGCAGGCGGGACTCATCACTTCGCGTGTTTCAAAGAGGAGCGGCCTGTAGGCGCGGTGAAAGATCGGGCTGTGACCGGCGCTCATCGCTCCCACCGTGTCGCCATGGTAAGCATTGGCTAGGGAGATAAAGGTCGTCCGATTTTTTTCGCCCCGCTGGATTCTTGCCTGGAAGACCATCTTTAGTGCGGCTTCCATCGCGGTCGAACCGTCGTCGGAAAAGAAAACTTTGTGCTCGGCTAGCTGGGTCACTTCGACGAGTTCCCGGGCGAGACGCGCGGCTACGTCATTGGTCAGTCCGAGAAAAGAGCTGTGGGCGATGCGGTCGAGTTGATCCCGAATCGCCTGGTCAATTTCTGGACGGCGATGGCCGTGTAGATTGGTCCAGATCGAGGAATTGCCGTCGAGATATTCCCGGCCATCCTCCGTCTTGAGAAGAGCGCCTTGTCCTTCGACAATGACGAGGGGGATGTGCCCCGGGGCATTCCAATCACGCATTTGCGTGAAAGGATGCCAGACATAATCTCGATCCAGATCGGCGTGGTTCATGGCTTGGTTGGAAGGATTGATTTTGACGAAAGGAACGAAATTAACGAGAGGAAAGGCGGGCAGGCGGCCGATGCCGGTAGCGCAGGGACTTGCACCTTGACGATGAAGAGACATATTGAAGCATGCGCTTCGCTGTTTTGATTTCCGCAGCTCTAGTCCTGACCCATTGTGGAGGTGTTTCAGATTATAGCCCCGATAAGGGATCGCCTTCGAGCCTTCAGGGCAATCAGGGTGGTACGGGAGTCCAGGCTCCCATTTGGTCCGACGATCCGAATAAGAAGACCGTGACGAATCAAAATCCGTCGCAATAAATCAAGTAGCGGACTTTGCGACCGGGTGTTGGGTTACGGGCAGGTGTCATTTCAGGAACTTAATTGGTACGAATGGAGAAATTTTGGAATAAAGTCGATGCCTTCGCGTCTAACTCGACAACGCCTCGCTCCCTCCTGCTGATGCCGGATGGAATGGGGATGTAATAACACCGTTGGAAAATAAGAAAGGGTTAATACTCACATGAAAAATCCACGCCTCCTCCAAACCACGAAGACCATGCTCGCCACCGTTGCCCTCACCGGGTTGATGGCTGGAGCCGCTGCGCGCGTTCATGCGTCCACCGGCAGCAACACTCCAGATCAATCCATCAGCAAGGGCCAATTGGCCGATGACTCCGATGCGGGAAAGCACGGTTGTAAAGGTCAGAATTCCTGTAAGAGCCAGGGCGGCTGCAAGACCGGTGATGCCGGTTGCAAAGGCAAGAACACCTGCAAGGGCAAAGGTGGTTGCAAGACTAACGGTACGATGTAATTCGCGTTTCAAGCGAGGGGCTGGCTTTTCGGCCCCTCGTCTTGTTTTTTCTTTTTACGCCGATGCCTGCGAATCGTTTCAATAATTTCACTAATTACGGCATTGGTATTGGGCTGCGCGTACCACACTACCAGCATATCCTGTCGCGTAAACCGACGGTCGATTGGTTTGAGATCATTTCGGAAAATTTCATGGTCGATGGAGGGCGTCCCTTAAAAGTCCTCGATCAAATTCTCGAACAGTATCGCGTCGTGCAGCATGGCGTGGCCTTGTATCTTGGTTCAACCGACAGCTTGGATCGCGAGCATCTGCGCCGACTTAAGCGGTTGGTTAAGCGGACGAATACGCCTTGGGTTTCGGACCATCTTTGCTGGGGTAGCGTCGATGGCCGGTATACTCACGATTTGTTGCCGCTGCCCTACACCTTTGCTGCGGCGGGGCACGTAGCACAACGAATCCGCGAAGTCCGCGATTATCTTGAAGTGCCGATTTTGGTGGAGAATGTGAGTAGCTACGCCGAGTTCCACGCCTCGGCGATGTCCGAGTGGGAATTTTTGGGCGAGGTGGTTGAGAAAGCTGACGCGGGCATTCTGCTCGACGTGAATAACATCTACGTCTCCTCCAAGAATCACGGGTTTAATCCCTATGATTATCTGAACAATATT